>ERZ761602.508-NODE-508-length-84004-cov-10.657506_pt1 | contig 84004 bp, 62 predicted proteins | sample MGYA00512165_ERZ761602 | MGnify/ENA primary metagenome ERZ761602 (study PRJEB28899, sample SAMN02445085) | bioreactor sludge metagenome | biome: EBPR sludge; isolation source: Thorneside wastewater treatment plant | place: Australia: Brisbane, Thorneside...
GGGCACGGGAAAGGCTTGCGCAACGCGGGCTTCTGGTGGGTCCAGACTTGTCTGGACGCTTTCCCCTTCCAAAGCCAAGAGCGTCCAGACAAGTCTGGACCCACAACAGCGCGCGCAACCGCGGCCTTTCCCGTGACCCGTGACCCGTGACCCGTGCCCCGTGCCCCTGCCCTTCCCCGCCTCAGCGCCGAACGAACAGCGCCATGCTCTCGACGTGCGCGGTGTGCGCGAACATGTCCATGACGCCGGCCGCAACCAGATCAAAGCCCTTGCGCTGCACCAGGATTGCGGCGTCGCGCGCCAGCGTGCCGGGGTGACAGGAGACGTAGACCAAACGCCCGACCGCCGCGCCCGGCAGGTAGTCGAACACCCGCTCGGCACCGGCGCGCGGCGGATCCAGCAGCACGCGCGAATACGCTGCCTTGCTCCAATCGGCCGCCGATTGGTCCAGCGACAGGTCGGCCACGGCGTAACTCACATTTTCCAGGCCGTTGGCGACGGCATTGCCGCGTGCGCGGGCGATCAGCCCGGCGTCGCCTTCGACGCCGAACACGTGGGCAGCGCGCCGAGCCAGTGGCAGGGTGAAATTCCCCAGACCGCAATAGAGATCGAGCACCCGATCGCTGGTCCCGACCTCGAGCAGATCCAGTGCCTGCGCGACCATCGCCCGATTGATGCTGTGATTGACCTGGACGAAATCGAGCGGCTGGTACTCGATCCGCATTTGCTCGTCGACGGCATAGCTGAGTTGCGGCGGCGGTGCGCCATCGAGATCGATCAGGCTGTCGAGGCCAGCCGGCTGCAGCACGATGCCAAGATCGTGCCGCTCGCCAAATTGCCGCAACTGAGCGCGATCGGCGTCGGTCAGCGGCACCAGGATGCGGAAAACCAGCACCACCCGCTCAGCGGCAGCGACTTCGATCTGCGGGATCGACGCGCGCGCATCCAGCGCGGACACCAGCCGCGAAAGATCCCCGAGGCGCAGCCCGACGCGCGGATCGAGCACCGGACAATGTTCGATCTCCGCCACATAGCGACCGTTGGCTTCGCGGAAACCGACCAGCGCCCGGCCCTTCTTTTCGACGAAGCGCACCGAAAGTCGCGCCTTGCGTCTGTAGCCCCAGATATCCCGCTGCAGCGGCTCCAGCATGCGCTGCGGCGCAACCTTTCCGATGCGCTGCAGACTGTCCAGCAACTGTTTCTGCTTGAATTCAATCTGGCGGCCCGGATCGAGGTGCTGCAGGCTGCAGCCCGAGCAGATCGCGAAATGCGCGCAATGCGGCTCGATGCGATCCGGGCTGCGTTGCAGGATTTCGTCGACAGCCGCGTCGTCGTACTGGCGATGGCGCTTGGTGACATGCGCCAGCACCCGCTCGCCCGGCAGCGCGCCATCGACGAATACCGCCTTTGCACCGGCGCGCGCGATACCCCGTCCGTCGTGCGCCAGATCCTCGATCAACAACTCCAACAGAACCTCCGATGGATCGCACCGTTGCCATGGAAAGCCGGGAATCTAGCGGGGATACTGGTGTTTGGCCACGCGGTGCCTGCGCACATGATCAACCGCCATTGCCTGATCATCGACGACGATGCGATCGCAACGACGTTCCTCAGCGAATGGATGTCCGCGCACGGCTGGCAAGTGGTGTGCGCACGGACACTGGCTGAGGCCGCGAGAGCCCTGGCCGCATCGCGCTTCGACATTGCCCTGGTCGACCGCCGCCTGCCCGACGGGGATGGACTTGTTTGGCTCGCGACAAACGCGCTCGCATCGACCACCCGTTGCCTCGTCACCTCCGGCGAAACCATCGATGCGGGCGACCTTCCCGCGAATGTCGCCTGCCTGCGCAAGCCGCTCGACGTCGACCGGCTGCAGGCCTGGCTGGCGCAATCCGACACCGGCGCCAGCACTGCAATCACCGAGGGAGCCGCGGCGCCTGAGGTAGCGCCGTTGCTCGACGATTCTCTCGCAGTGACGCGCTACGGCGGGAACATTCAGGCGCTGCGCTCGCTGCGCGCCATGTTACTGAGCGAACTGCGCGACAGTGGCCCGTGGCGCTCGCAACTGCGAAAAGCGCCACCGGCAAACACCGCCCTGGATGCCCTGCACCGCCTGCGCGCCGCCAGCGCCCTGACCGGTTGCGTGCGACTGGGGCAGGTCAGCGAAACTCTCGAAGCCGATCTGCGGCGCGGACTGCCCGGGGATACCCGCTCTCTGCAGCGCCTCGACGACACCATCGATGCAACCATCGCGGCGATCACGGCAGTGACTTGCGGAAGCTGACTTGACCGGCGTCACGGCCACACGGCGGTGGCGCAAAGTGATGCGCGCCGGCATCGGGCGCGCGCGCTCGCTGTCGCAAACCCGCCCGGAGTACCGTTGCCCCCCGCATCGACGCCGATGTCCGGTTTTTGCGGCAACCCCGTTTCCTGACAGTAATGCTCGCAACGCGCCTTTGCCGAACCAGGCCGCGCGAGTGGCCAGGAACCGACAAGGAGATCGCAAACATGACGATGGGCAAACGACTTTTCGCGCTGGGTACAGGCTTGCTCGCGACCACCGCGGCGCTTGCCGTGGACTACGCCGGCACCGGCGTGGGCGCGATACCGGACAACAATCCGAACGGACTGAATGTGAGTTTCAACACCACCGGCTTCCAGGGGCCGCTTGGGCATGTACGTGTCAGCCTCAACATCAACCACACTTATATTGGGGATTTGCGCGCCACATTGATCTCGCCCAACGGCACCGCGCGTCTGGTTCTGTTCTCGCGCGTCGGCTACAAACGCGCCAGTGCCTCCGGCGTGGCCGCCAATCTCGTCGGTGCCTACGTGTTCGACGACACCCTCGGTGGCGACTTGTGGGCAGCCACCGCCGGCCTCACCAGCGATCAAGTCGTGGCACCGGGCCCCTATCGCACAAGTACCACTGGCTTCAGCGGCATCTCCGACGCCGGCGGTTGCTCGACTCACCTGAATCTGGCCTTCGGCGGGCTCAGTCCGGCGCAAGCCGGTGGCGTCTGGACCTTGAATCTGGCCGACCTGGCGGCCGGCGACACCGGCACGCTGAACTCGGCGACCTTGTCCTTGACGGCAAGCAATGTGATGTTCGCGTCCGGCTTCGAATCGGGCGCTCCGGGCCCTGCGCCTGCGGCTTCTGCCGCAGTCGGCACCTGCCGCAAGGCCCTGTTCGACTACACCGGCGATGGCCGCAGCGACTATGCGACGGTGCGCAACACCGGCGGCGGTCCAGCTGGGGCGTTAACCTGGACAATTCTGGAAAACGGCGGCGGCAGCAGCCAGAGCTTTGTGCACGGTAACGCCGGCGATGCCCGCATCGACGGCGACTTCGACGGCGACGGCATCGCCGACGCGGTCGCCTGGAGCAACGGAAGCTACCTGGTGCGACGCTCCTCCCGCCCGCTGGATGCGTTGCTGCAAATCCCGCTGGGTCAGTTCAACGACAATCCCCGGCACGTCGGCGACTATGATGGTGATCGCGTCAGCGACGCTGCCGTATATCGCGACCCCTTCGTCCCCGGCGCGCCGGCGCTGTTCCTGATCCGCCTGTCGTCCACTGGGCAATTGCGTACGCTGACCGTCGGCGAGTCGGGTGCCTTTCCGTCCGGCGGCATCGACCTGAATGGCGACAACCGCGCCGACGTCATGGTGCAGACCACCGGGGCGGGCAATGTCGGTCGCTTCCGCCAGTACGACGGCACCAGCGGTTTCAATTTCCTCGACACCACCTTTGGACTGCCCAACGACGTTTATCTCACCGGCAACCACGCGGGCAACCCGCGCGGCGATATCACCGTGGTGCGCGGCGTGGCCGGCACCATCAACTGGACCACACGTGAGGCGATCAGCGGCTTGGCGCAGCCGACCGTGCAACTCGGGAATTCAACCACGGACTTCGTGCTCACCGGCGACTACGACGGCGATGGCCTCGACGACTACTCGGTGTGGCGCCCGAGCGCCATGCCGGGACAATCGAAGTTCATCGTCCGTCGTTCGAGTAATCCGGGCGTGCTGATCGAGGTGTTCGCCGGCGAGCAGGGGGATTCCCCGCTGGCCAACACGCGCGCCAACTGAAGCAGGCGAAGGCAACATGCGCGGGTCCTGATGGACCGCGCAAACGGGCCTGGTCGCCGCATTGAGCGCGCAATCGACACTGGCAGGCTGTGCTGTGCTGACCACACCAGACCGGGGTGGTCGGCACACGCGGGCAGCGGGTCATCGAGGGCAACACACGGCTTCAGCTTTCGAATCTGCGGAGCGGCAATTGTGCCCGCGCTGATTGCCGATGACAGCGCCGGCACGGGCTTCGACCACAAGTGCGAACGCCTGCACGAAGTCGGCGGCGCTCAGCGGTTCAGAACTTGTCCGGGCGCAGAATTTCCACATCCAGCAGAAAGGCCACCATGGCGTAATCGGCGTAGTAGCGCTTCTGTATGTGATCGAGCAGCGTCTCCGCTTGCAGACGCGGGCAGATCACCTCGATGCGTATGTTGGCCGCCTCGCTCCAGGCCGCATTGCGCACTCCACGGCTACCGCGTCCACGCGCATCCGAGACGGTGTATCCGCGCACCCCCAGGCGCTCCAGATCGCGCAGCAAGGTCTGCTCGATGGCAGCCTCGGTGATGACCGTGAGCAACATCCGCTTCTCGGTCGATACGGTCATGGGCCTGCTCCGAGCAGCTGCGCCAGTCGATGATAGAGCGGGATTCCGAGGAGAATGTTGAATGGAAAGGTCACGCCCAGAGCGACGCCCAGCGACAACGCCGGGTTGGCCTGCGGCACGGCGACGCGCATGGCTGCCGGCACCGCGATGTAGGAAGCGCTCGCAGCCAGCGTGGCGAGCAGCGTCAATCCGCCCACCGACAAGCCCAACAGCAAACCGCAGCCCAGCCCGAGTGCCGCCGACAGCAACGGCATCAGCAGGCCAAAGGCAAGCAGAAACAGGCCATTGCGGCGTAATTCGCCGACGTGGTGGCTGACGATCAGCCCCATCTCCAGCAGAAACAGCGCCAACACGCCCTTGAACAGATCGTAGAACAGCCCCTTGATCGGCGCGAGCCCCTCGGGGCCGGCAATCCAGCCGATCGCCATTCCGCCCAGCAGCAGAGTCACGCCCTTGCCGAGGAAGGTTTCGTGCGCCAGTACTCGCCAGTTGGTTTCGCGCCCGATGCCGCGCACCAACACGATGCCGACCATGATCGCCGGCACTTCCATGGCGGCAAGAAAGATCGTCAACTGGGATTCGAATTCGATGCCGCGCGCCATCAGCCAGTTCACCCCGACGGCGAAGGTGGCCACGCTCACCGATCCATAGTGCGCCGCGGTGGCTGCCGCGTCGGCGCGACTCAAGCGACCCAGATGACGCAGGATCGCGAAGGCGATCAAGGTCTGCACGACACCCAGCGACACCACCGCCACCAGTTGCGGCAACAAGGGAGCGAGCGCCTGCTTGGCCAGACCCTCGCCACCCTTGAGGCCGATCGCCAGCAACAGGAACAGCGACAGCGAGTCGTACAGGGCCGACGGCAGTCTGAGATCGGAACGCGCCAGTCCGGCAGCGAGACCCAGCAGAAAGAACAGGATTACGACGTCGATCATGGTCGGTGGCTGGAGTGCATTGCGGCAGGGACCCGCGTGCAGCGGTCGCTTGCCCCCAGTCCGACGCTCGGCGGGGGGCAAGCGTCCCGATCAACTTGCCGTGGGCGCAGCCTGGGTGCGCGTCTTGTACAGCGAATAGGCGACGCCGATCGCCAGCAGGCTGAAGGTAACCGACAGCGAGATCGCCGGATCGAGCTTTCCATGGATCTGGTTCCAGAAGATCTTCGCACCAATGAACACCAGGATCACCGCCAGCGCGTACTTCAGGTACTTGAAGCGGTGGATGACCGCGGCCAGCGCAAAATACAGCGCGCGCAGGCCGAGGATGGCGAAGATGTTGGAGGTGTAGATGATGAACGGGTCGCTGGTGATCGCGAAGATCGCCGGAACCGAGTCGACGGCGAAGATGACATCGGCGACTTCGACCAGCACCAGCGCGAAGAACAGCGGCGTCGCCCACAGCACGCTCTTTGCGCCGGGCGCAGCGGAAGCCGGCAGGCGCACGAAGAACTGGTTGCCGTGGACCTGCTCGGTAACGCGCATGCGCCTGCGCATCCACTTCAGTAGTGGGTTGTTGCCGATGTCCGGCATGTTGTCGATCATCCACAGCATCTTGATGCCGGTCGCAATCAGGAATGCGCCGAACAGATAAAGCACCCAGCCAAACTCGCTGACCAGGGTGGCGCCGAGGCCGATCATGATCCCGCGCAGCACGATCACCCCGAGGATGCCCCAGAACAGCACCCGGTGCTGGTAGATGCGCGGTACGGCGAAGTAACTGAAAATCAGCGCAATCACGAACACATTGTCGAGCGCCAACGACTTCTCGATGAGGAAACCGGTGAAGTACTGCATGCCGCTGGTGGCGCCGAGGTACCACCAGACCCAGGCACCGAAGACGCTCGCCACCGCGATGTAGCCCGCCGAGAGCCACAGGCTTTCCTTGACGTCGATCTCGTGGTCCTTCTTGTTGAGCACGCCGAGATCGAAAACCAGCAGGCCGATGACGATCGCCAGGAAGAGCAACCAGAGCCATGCTTCCTGACCGAACAGGTCGCGCGCGAACAGATGTGCGATCGTATCCATGCAAGCCCCCCGAGGGCACTGGTGCGGGCGCCCAACATCTCAGCACCATGCTGCCGGAGGCCCGTTGAAGGCGCAGCATGAGGCTGCCCCCATTCGCGGAAAAGTTGAATTAACTACGCACGACCTTCGGGAAATTCGAACGATCAGGAGAGCGAACGCGCAGCCGCCTCGATCATGGCGCGCACGCCCGGGTGGCTGACGCGGCGTTCGGTGGAAATCGCGTAGTAGCTTTCGACGATATCGCCGGCTGGCCCAAGCAGGAGCGCATCGTAGGCATGTTCGATCTCGCCGCGGATCGCGATCGGCGCCGGGAACACGCCAGCACCGGCGCGCGCAAAAACCTTCATCAATGCGCTGTCGTCGAACTCTCCGACCACGTGCGGCACCACCCGCTGTTCCTCGAACCAGTCCATCAACTGCGCGCGCACCGGGGAGTCCTCGCTGGGCAGCAGCAACGGTCGACCGTGCAGGCAATGCGGCACACTCCTTGCGGGAAGGTCCAGCGCACGCGGCGCGTACAGGCCGATCGTGCTGCTGCCGAGCTTGTGGCTGTAACTGCGCAAGCTCAGGCCGGACGGCGCCGGGCGGATCGCCAGCACGCAGTCCAGACGGTGCAGCGCCAACTCCGCAAGCAGGTTCTCCAGCTTGCCCTCGCGACAGACCAGGCGCAGCGGGTCTGCCAGTTGTTGCGCGGGCGCGATCAGCCGGTGCGCCACCGACTTGGGCACCGCGTCGGCCACACCAACGCGAAAACTCTGCTCGCGTCCGGCTGGCAGCGCCTTCAGCGCCTCGCCCAGTTCCGCCGCCAGCGAGAACATCTCGTCGGCATAGGAATAGGCAACGCGCCCGGCCTCGGTCAGTTCCAGTCGTTTTCCCACCGGGCTGAACAGCGCCACGCCGACGCTGTCCTCGAGTTGCTTGAGTTGCCCGCTCAGTGTCTGCGGCGTGAGATGCAGCCTCTCCGCAGCACGCGTGACTCCACCCGCGCGCACGACCGCCCAGAAGTAGTGCAGATGCTTGTAGTTGAGCGAGCGTCGCATTCCGGAGGTCCTTCAAAAAGGCGTAATGGCCTGGCACAAAGCTGAGGCCGTCTCGAATCGATAGCCGGTGCCGCCTGGCTCCGGCACAAGGCGCCAGACGCGGCACGGTCGCGCCAACGCGCCCCATCGTATACTCGACGTTGGCTGGAACTTCGCTCTGCGCGATGCGTGCAGCGAAAATCCTGACATCGGGAAACGACCGGATGCGCTTTTCAGGGCCGGTCGTGTCTGCGATCGACTGCCCAGCCAACTCCGCTCGCCGTCAGGTGCACTGCACCTTGCGCCAGAACCGCTTTTGCTCAGGGCCACACCATGTCAAATTCGTTTTTCTCCAGGGCAGCCATGCTGCTGATCAGTCTGCTCGGCACACCGGCGCTTGCCAGTGAGTCCCTGTGGCGCGACGTCGATCCCGATCAGATTGCCAGTCGTGGCCAGCGCTGGGTCGAACCGCAGCAGGCGCGCACGGTGGAGCTCGACCTGGCCGCGCTGCGCAACCTGTTGCAGCAGGCGCCGATGGAAGGTCAGGCGCCGACGCGCGCCAGCACACTGGTTTTGTCGCTGCCGATGCCCGACGGCGAATATGCCCGCTTTGCCGTCGTCGAGTCGCCGGTCATGGAGGCGGGGCTCGCGCTCAAGTTTCCGCAGATGCGCACTTTCGCCGGTCAGGGTCTGGACGATCCGAGCGCAACCCTGCGGCTCGACGTGACGCACAAAGGGTTCCGTGCGCAAGTGCTGGCGGCGAACGGCGAGACCTACATCGACCCGTACCAGTTCCACGACGAGTCCCACTACGTCGTTTATTCGCGCCGCGGTTTCGGCGACTCGGGCAAGCAATACCGCTGCGGTACCGACGAAACCGACTCGCATTCTGTGGCTACACGGCCGGATCTTGGTTTCCCTGCACCGAACAACCCGGCCGGAACCAGCCTGCGCACCTATCGTGTCGCAATCGCGTCCACTTCGTCGTACACCAATGCATTCGGCGGCACTGTGGCCGACGGCATTGCCGGCCTGACGACGCTGGTGAACCGCCTGACCGGCGTCTACGAACGCGAGTTCGCGCTGCGCCTGGTGCTGGTCGCCAACAACGACCTGATCGTCTACACCAACGCCAACGTGGGTCCGATCGGCACCTCGCCGACCGGCCCCAATCCGGTCATCCAGACCACGATCGACAACGCCATCGGCTTCGCCAACTACGATCTGGGTCACGCCGTCGGCGGATCCGGCGGCGGCGGCGCGATCACGCCGCTGGGCAACGTCTGCGGCACCTCCAAGGCCCGCGGATTCACCTCGCTGAATCCACCGCGCGGCGACATCTTCGACATCGATTTCGTGGCCCACGAACTCGGCCATCAACTGGGCGGCAGCCACACCTGGAACGGTTGCGGCGGGGGCGGACAATGGACCGCGACTTCCGCCATGGAGCCCGGCAGCGGCAGCACCATCATGGCCTACGCCGGCATCTGTCCGGACAATCTGCTGCCGAACAGCGACGCCTATTTCCACGCACGCAGCTTCACCCAGATCTGGCAGATCATCAACAACGGCGGGCCCGGCAACGGCAACACGGTTTGCGGCACGACGACCGCCACCGGCAACGATCCGCCCAACCTGACGGCACCGGCCAACATGACGATCCCGGAGCGCACGCCGTTCCAGTTGACCGCAGCGGCAACCGACCCCAACGCGGGCGACCTGGTGACCTACAACTGGGAGCAGGTGGACACCGGAGCGCAGGGCTCGCCCAGCAGCACCGGCGACAACGGCACCGCGCCGCTGTTCCGTTCGTTCCCGGCCAGCAGTTCGCCGACGCGCGTCTTTCCTTCGCTGCGTTACATCCTCGACAACGCCAACCAACCGCCGGCGACCATCACGCTGCCGCCCGCGGGCGGCAACTTCCTGCCGGCCGAGATCCTGCCCAACCCGGCAAGCGGCACACGCGTGATGAACTTTCGCGTGACCGCACGCGACAACCGTGCCGGTGGCGGCGGTTTGCGCCATTCGAACAATGTGCAAGTGACGGCGGTAGCCGATGTCGGCCCGTTCCTGGTCAACAACGTCAGCGGCACCCAGACCGGCGGCGGCACGCTCGCCGTAGCCTGGTCGGTGGCCAATACCGACCAGGCACCGCTCAGCACCTCGCAGGTCAACATTTTGATTTCGCTGGATGGGGGCTACACCTTCGACACGCTGCTCGCCGGCACGGCCAATGACGGCGCAGAAACCGTGACCTTGCCGAATGTCGACACCAGTCGTGCGCGGATTCGCGTCGAAGCCGCGAATGGCACGGGCATCGCTGACGGAAATACCTACTTCGACATCAGCGACAGCAACTTCGTGATCAATGCCGGCGGCACGCCGGTCAGCGTGAACGTATCCACCGCCCCCGGCGACCTGATCGCCACGCAACAGGGCTCCCCGGCGCCGACGGCGCGCAATATTGCAAGCATCGCGGGTGGCGTTGCGCCTTACACGGTAACCGCCGACACCTATCCGCCCAACCCAGAACTGAGCATCCAGGATCTCCAGGTTACGGGCAGCACGGTTTCGGCCACCGCAGCGGCCAGTTGCCAGATCGCGGCGCCGAACCTGCCGAGTTTCCGCACCTATCCGGCAGTGCTGCGAGTGGTCGACAGTGGCGGCAGGCAAGCTTCCGCCGTGTTTCCGATCAACGTCTCGAACAACAGCATCCCGACCCTCGGCACCTATCCGACGCGCACCGTCGCCGCCGGCTCTGCGACCAGCGCAAGCCCGGCTTCCCCGCCTGCCGACGCCAACAACAATCAGACCAGCGTCAGCGTCAGTCCGACGACATTGCCGGGCGGCGGCAGCGTCAGCGTCGCGCCCAACGGCGAGGTGAGCATCTCGACGACAGCAAGCACCACCCTCGGCAACCATGTGATCACGGTCTCGGTCAGCGACAGTTGCGGCGCGCGCACCTCAAAGACGTTCACGCTGCGGGTTCTGAGCCCGGATCCGGTACTGACGATCGGCGCCACGACCGTCTCGGGCAACGGTTTCCTCGAGCCGCGCGAATGCAATACGCTGGACGTGGCGATCGACAACGGGGGTGGCAATTCGGCCACTGCAGTCAGTGCGGTACTGAGCAGCACCACTCCGGGCGTCACCATAACCCAGGCGAACTCGGCGTATCCGGACATCCCCACCGAAGCCAGCCAGGTCAACAACGTCGATTTTGAAGTGAGCACGGCAGCGGGGCTTGCCTGCGGCAGCACGGTCGCCTTCACCCATACCGTGACTTACGCCGGCGCCGCACCGACCATCCTCAACTTCACATTGCCGGTCGGTGGTCCACCCGCCACCAACTACAACTTCGTCAGCGAAACCGGCACCACCGCCCCGACCGGTTCCACGCTGGTGGCCGGCAGTCAGGAGAACAACGCCATCGTGCCCGTGAACCTGCCGGCAGGGTTCGCATTCCAGGCCTACGGCAATGCGGTGACTCAGTTGCGCGCCGACACCAACGGCGTGCTGATCTTCAACGCCGGCACTGCGACATCCACTTCGTTCAACGGCACCTTGCCCTCCGCGGCATACGCGGCGCCCGCGCTGTTCGCGTTGTGGGACGATCTCGACCTGCGGACCACCGTCGCCACCGGCGGCGGCATCTACACACAAACCTCGGGCGTGGCGCCGAATCGCACCTTCGACATTGAGTGGCGTGCGGTGCGCTTCGTCAGCGGCGCGGCGACGCCGGTGGCGCCGACCATGGTGTTCACCGTGCGGCTGCATGAAACCAGCAATCGAATCGAGGTCTACTACACGACCGTCACCGGCAACGGCGGTGGTGCATCCGGATCCTCGGCCACGGTAGGCATCCAGGCCGCGGGCACCGGCACGACCTTCACTTCGTTCTCGAACAATACCGCGGCACTTTCCGCCGGGCAGAGACTCACCGTCACTCGCGCGCCCGGGGTCTGCAACGTCGGGCCCAATGTCTGCGGCGAGTTGCCGGAGGACATCTTCGAAAACGGCTTCGAGTAGCGCCGAATAGCGCCAAAAAGCGCCGCAGGCGCGGCCCTCCAGTTGCAGCTCTGGGAGGGCCGCGCGCCTGCGCGGCCGCTTCTGCTTCACGCCAGCCCGGAAAAGCGGCGCCGCGGGCGCGGCCCCTCCAGTTGCTCCTCGAAACTCTTCTCAGGTCAGAACCGGTACTGCACCTGCAGCGCCACTTCGCGACCCTTGGCGCGTACGCTGGCGAAGGCGCCGCCAGGCGCCAGCGGGATCACCGAGGTGAACACATTGTAAGTTTCGTCGGTGAGATTCTTGCCGAGCAGGGCGACGCTCCAATGGCCCTGATCCGCAGTCAACTCGATGCGATAGTCGAGCAAGCCGTAGGCCGACTGGCGCGTTTGCGCTTCGTTATCGGAAGCCGTGCTGTGGCTGCCGGTGTAGCTCCAGCCCAGCCACTGGTCGATCTGCCAGTTGGACGCCGTGCGATGACGGTGCTGCACTCCGAGCACGCCCTCGAACTCGGGAACGAATGGCGCGCGGTCGCCGGACCAGTCGCAGATCGCCTGTCCGGTATTGAGGCGTTCGGTCGTGCTGCAGTTGGCGTCGCGGAATTCGTCGTAGCGGAAGTCGAGGTATTCGAGACGGGTGAACAGCGTCAAATCGCGGGTGATGTTCCAATCGAGATCGACATCGATGCCTTTGGAGATCGAACTGGCGGCGTTGCCAACCAGAAAGCCGATGCCGCCATCGTAAACCGACACCTGCAAGTCGTCGTAGCGGCCGTAGAACGCGGCCACGTTCAGGCGCACGTCGCGCCAGTCCTTCTTGAAGCCGATTTCGAACACGCTGGCGCTTTCGTCGCCGTATTCGACCTCGGCGCGATCAGCGCCTTCATAGAGGAAGTCGAAGCCGCCGGCCTTGGCACCATTGGACCAGTTGCCGTAGGCCAGCAGGTCTTCGCTCCATTGATACGCGAGGCTGATCTGGTACATCGGATGCTGTTCTTCGCGCGACAGATCATCGAACTGGTGCAGATCGCCGGTGCCTGCCGACACGATGCTGTAGCCGACGACATTGTTCGGCGCGAGCACCGGCGCAATCTCGGTGCCATCGGGCAGTACCAGCACATAGCCGGTCGGATCGGCCAGATAGTCGGGATTGCCAAGCAGCAGTGGCGCCAGATCGGGACTCAGCCAGCGCACGTCGATCAGATCGCCAAGGCTGTCGACATGGTCGATGTTGGCGACGCGCACGGCCTGCCGCGCATCCTTCTCGAGCATCAGGTAGCGATAGCCGACGCTCGCCGTCAGGCGCTCGCTCAGTTCGAAGTCGAGGTTGCCGAACAGCGCCCACTGCTCGGTGTCCTGGTCGATCAGGATATGCCGCGTGAACGGGTGGATCAGGTCGGCGGCGAGACTGGAGGGGATGCCGAAAACCGGCGCAACCAGCTCAGGCAGGTTGAAGTCGGACAGATAATCGTTGCGGAAGTTGTCGCTCTGCAGATAAACGCCGGCGAGGTAATCGACACTTCCGGTCCACTCGCCGGCGATCCTGAGCTCCTGCGAGAACTGGCTGAAATCTTCGTCCTGGTAGACATTGATCAGCGTCGCCGGCGTGATGTCGACATCCGCGGACTGACGATACCGATAGCCGCTGTAGCTGCTGATCGACGTCAGCGTCGCCGTCTCGAACGCATACTGAACCTCGATCCTGGTTTCCTCCATGTCGTTTGCCAGGAAGGAATCCTGGTACTTGAACGGATCGCCGTTGGCGATGTTCAGGCGACCGTCGTCGATGCCAGTGAAATATGAATTCGGCCACGGATTGCCGTGGCCGTCGACGTGCTTGTAGACATCGAAAATGTTGCCGTTGCGCTCGAACTGGCCTTGCTCGTGGCGCAGCGCGATCGACAACTCGTCGCTCGGCAGCCACAGCGCGTTCATCCGGCCGGCCTCGTTCTGACGCCACGGCTCGCTGTCGCCGGTGGCATCGTTGGGAAACAGTCCGTCGCGCTGATCGCTCCAGATCCCGGCCAGGCGCACGGCAAACCGATCGTTCAGCGGGACATCGACGGCCGCCTCGAGCAACGGCTCGTTGTATTCCAGCCCGTGGCGGTAACGCACGTCGCCGGCGAAGTCGAATCCCGGTTGTCGCGTGATCACGCTGATCGCCCCGCCCAGCGAGCTGTTGCCGTACAGCGCCACCTGCGGACCCTTCAGCACCTCGATGCGTTCGATGTCGAAGACGCCGATGTGCTGCTGGTTCATGCGCCCGCGATAGACGCCGTCGACATAGGTTCCGACCGACTGCTCGAACGCGTTGTTGTCGCCGGAATTGACCCCGCGCAGCGTAAGCCGGCTGGTGATCGCCAGATCGCCCTGCTGCAGACCGGGCACATGGACACTCAAGTCGTCCAGGTTGGCGATGGCTCTGTCGCGGATTTCCTCGGCATCGAAGGCGGTCACGCTCATCGGCACGTCCTGCAGGACCTCCGATTTCTTGCGCGCGGTGACCACGATTTCGTTCAACGTCGAGCGGGCTGCCGTGCGATCCGGCTCGACTGGATTGGCGTCGCCGTTTGCGCCAGGCGTCGCCAACGCGACCGATGTCGCGCAGATCCAGAGCGCCACCGCGGGCAGAGTCGAGTTTCGACTGCTCATCGCACGCCAGCGATGAACGGATGTCCGACACCTGGCGGCAGTCAGACTGGGGTCACGGCACGGCTCGCAGAACGGAGTGGACACAGGCTGCATAGTCTAATCTCGCGGAGCGACGGGAAAATGGGCATCTGCGATGGTCCTGCCGGCAGCGGCGGCTGACTCGCGTCGCCGGGGCGGGGCCGTAAGTCCGCTGCCAGCGGCTATGCTGTGCAGTCGTGAGCAGCTTTCTGGAACTGGCCAATGGCACTGAGTGAGGGGTTCAAGGGGCAATCGTCGGCATCGACGATGCGTCTGCTGGTGCGCGCCGAAGCCTTTCAAGGCCTGGCTGATGTGCAAGGCATGCTGTTGTTCGACGGATCTTGCCTGCGCCTTGAGTTCCAGACCGCCGACGCGTTGTTTGGCGTGCTGCGCTCGGCGCCGAAGCAGGTCGAGATTCCGCTGGCGAGCATCGAGGCGGTGCGGTGCGGCCTTGGCTGGTTCTGGCTGATGCCGTATATCGAGATCGAACTCAACGACTTCACCTTGCTCTCCAAGGTACCCGGCGCCCAGGACGGACAATGGCGGCTGCGCGTGCGCTGGCGCGATCGTCAGGCGGTCAAGCGCTTCGCCAGCGCACTGGCGTTTGCGCGCTCCGACGATCTGCACCAACGCCTGAATGTCGGGCTCGAGGCGCAACCCGGCGTGGCTGCCATGCCTGAGTTGCCGCCGCTGCCCCAACCGCAGCGCGCTCCACCGCGCCAGCTCGAGGACTGACGCCGCGGCGCCGGCGCATCAGCCTTCGACGACAACTCGGTCGCGACCCGCATTCTTGCCGGCGTAGAGGGCAAGGTCGGCGCGCTGCAGCGCCAGCTCCAGATCGCCATCGACGCGCGCAACTCCAGCCGTGATGGTCACCGCGGGTTCGATGTCGGCAAGCGCCGAACTGGTCGCCAATTGTGCCCGCACGCGATCGATGGCGCGAACGGCCGCCTCGCGATCGCTGCCGACCAGCAAACACAGGAACTCCTCGCCGCCCCAGCGACAGGCCAGATCCGTAGTGCGCAGTCCGCCACGCAGCGTCTCCGCCACGGTTTTCAACGCCTGATCGCCGCGCAGGTGGCCGTAACGGTCGTTCAGCGCCTTGAAGTGGTCGATGTCGGCCAGCACCAGCGACACGGTCTGGCCCGATCGCTGCGCCCGCGCCAGTTCGCGCGCCGCCTGTTCCCCGAAGGCGCGGCGGTTGAGCAACCCGGTCAGCAAGTCCACGCTGGCGAGCTCGCCGATCTTCTGCAAGGCGTCTTCGAGCGCACGATTGCGGGCGGCCAGGATTCCCTCCAACTGCTTCTGCGTGCGGTAACCACGCCAACTGATTGCTGCCGCCAGGCTGGCGAACGCGAGCGCCACCAGCACAGCGACCAGCAGCAAGGTGCGCCGACGCAACTGGGCGTCGTGCAGTTCGGCGTCGAGTTTGAGCAGTTCCAGCTCGCGCTGACGTTGCTCGACCTGGTATCGGACCTCAAGTTCGGCGACGGCGGACTGCCGCTCGCGCTCCGACAGTTCACCGCGCAGGCGCGCCCAGGCGCGCAACTCGCGCAGCGCGCCAGCCGTGTCGCCGAGTTGCTCGCGCACCTCCGCCAGGCCTTCGCGCACGGCGATCTCCACGCCGGGGACCACCCCCACGCTGTCGGCCAGCGCGGCCTCGTAGTGCACGAGTGCCGCGTCGAGTCGCCCGGCGTTGCGCTCGATTTCGCCGAGCGTCATGCGGACGCCGGCGCGCGGTCGTTGCAGACCCAGGGTCGACAAGCGCTCGAAGGCCTCGTCGCAGGTGTCGCGTGCCGCGTCCAGATCGCCGACCTGATACAGGCGCTGGCAGATGTTTCCGAGCTGCAGCGCCTCGCCGTGCACATCGCCCGACGCCCGCGACAACGCCATCGCCTCCCGATGCAGCGGCAGGCCGGCGGCGGCGCCGTCCAGTTCAGACACGGTCAGTGCCAGGTTGCCCAGCGCGCGCAGTTCGCCGACGCCATCCTCGGCTTGGCGCGCCAGATCCAGCGCCTTCTGGTAATAGCCGCGCGCATTGGCGAAATCGAGCATGAAGTTGTAAGCCACGCCGATCGCATTGTAGGCGCGCGACAGTTCCCTCGGATGGTCGCCATTCTCGAGCAGGCGACGAGCCTCGTGGAACTGGTCGAGCGCGTCGGCGATCTTGCCATCTTCGGCATCCAGCGAGCCGCGCAACATCAACGCCGCAGCGACCAGCGGCGGGTCGGAGAGTTTCCCTGCGCGCAACGCGAACTCTGCCGCATCCCGCCGCGCGGCTTCGATTTCGCCACGCTCGCGCAGGATTTCGGCGCGCACCCGATAGAGATGAGCGAGCAGAAACGGATCCCGGTTCCCCGAGGGAGCTGCCAGTTCGCGCTCCACCAGCGAGAGCGCCGCGGCTGGATCCGCATTGCGCTGCGCTTCCAGCGCCTGTAACTCGGATTGCGCGGATGGCGACATCTGATCCGCGGCGCAGGCACAGAACGGCATCAGAGCCAGCCAGAAAACACAACACAGCCAGCGCATGCCGGCGGCAAACGATGCCGATTTTCGCGACGGGAAAGGCGCCACCGAGGGCGTAAGGAACGGTGGGCCGGATACCCCAGGGCGGCCGGCAGAATCAGGTCGCTGTGAACGCATTCGCCACAATAAAGCATGCTTCAGTCCTGCGCGGAAGTGCCCCGAGCGCAGTGCGTGGCCAGTGCACGCCCGCTGCCCACGCATCAGCGCATCCAGCGATGAAACTGACCCTGTTCGACGCTGTCGCATCGGTGCCACCCCGGTCGCAAGCCGGCGGCCCGCTGGCCCTATAGTCCGTGGATCGTCCCTGACAGCCGTCCAGCGCACCATGAGCGATCGCCTGACCCTGACCCGCCCCGACGACTGGCACCTGCACCTGCGCGACGACGCCGCGCTGGCGGCGGTGCTGCCGCACACCGCGCGTCAGTTCGCTCGCGCCATCGTGATGCCCAACCTCAAACCGCCGGTGACGACGACTGCGCTGGCAGCCGCCTACCGGCAGCGCATCCTCGCCGCGCGTCCGCCAGGTTCGGACTTCGTGCCGTTGATGACGCTGTACCTGACCGACAACACCAGCGCGGCGGAGATCACGCGCGCTGCCGAATCCGGCTTCGTGCATGCGGTCAAGCTGTATCCGGCCGGCGCAACCACCAACAGCGACGCCGGCGTCAGCGACCTCGCCCGCTGCCACGGGGCGCTCGAAGCGATGCAGCGACTGCGGCTGCCGCTCTGCGTACACGGCGAAGTCACCGACCGCGCTGTCGACGTATTCGATCGCGAGCAGGTCTTCATCGACAAGCAGCTCATCCCGCTGCGCCGCGACTTCCCCGAATTGCGCGTCGTCTTCGAGCACATCACGACGCAGCACGCTGCCGATTACGTGCGCGAAGCTGAAGGCGACATCGGCGCCACGATCACCGCCCATCACTTGCTGTACAACCGCAACGCGATCTTCCAGGGCGGCGTGCGGCCGCATTGGTACTGCCTGCCGGTGCTCAAGCGCGAGCGCCATCGCGAGGCACTGGTGGCCGCCGCCACCTCCGGCAACCCGCGCTTTTTCCTCGGCACCGACTCGGCACCGCACGCCAGACACGCCAAGGAATCCGATTGCGGTTGCGCCGGCTGCTACACCGCGCTGCACGCCATGGAACTCTACGCAACGGCGTTCGACAGAGCCGGCGCGCTCGACCGCCTGGAGGGCTTCGCCAGCCACTTCGGCGCACATTTCTATCGCCTGCCGCGCAACAGCGGCACGCTGACGCTGGCGCGCGAGGAGCTGCGCGTCCCGGCGAAACTGGCTTTCGCCGGCGACGAACTGGTGCCGCTGGCAGCCGGCGAAACACTCGGCTGGCAGGTCGTCGCCGTGACCTCCTGATCGACCCGGACGAGCCCGCATGGCACCGATTGCGATGCGCGTTCAGTCGGCGCCGGGCGCCACCTGCGGCACCGCTTGCAGGGTCGAGGCGTCGACGCCGCGCTCGACCAGGGTTGCCACCAGCGCATCAAGGCGAGCGCCGTCCATGGTCGGTTCGCGGCCGAACACCCAGGCGAGCTTGCGGTCCGGCGTGGCCAGCGCGGCGCCCTGGTAATCCTCGTCGACGTGCACCACCACCAGTTCCGTCGAGAACGGCCACACGAACTGCACTTTCCAGCGTGCGCCATTGCTGCCGGGAACCACGGTCGAGATGCCGCGCCAGCGCCGGTCTTCCTCGCCGAAACGCTTCTTGAACACGAAATCGTTGTCGATGCGGCCGTCCGGGCGCAGGCGATATTCGTCGCGGGTGGCGACCTTTCCCTTCTCGAAGAAATACGGGACATGCGCGATCACATACCAGGTGCCCATGAAGCGCGGCAGGTCCACGCTCGGTGCGGGTTCGAGCGGCGGGCGTTCGCGCGCGCCGGGGCTGGCGCAGGCGGCGAGCAGCATCACCATCATCAGGGCAAACAGACGGATCTTCATTTCTCCACCCCCGACAAAACCGCCGCGGCTTGAGCGGCAAGGAAGTCGCGCAATTGCTCGGCGTTCACCGAGGTCTTGCGCGTCAGCGAAAACTCATGCTCCGGATCAAGCACGCGATCGAGCCAGATGCCACCATCGGCGGCGATCGGTGGCCGCGTGCTGCCGAGCCACAACGCCGTGTCGGCGCCCTCCTCGGCGGTGCGCAGGTGCCGCCGCAAGGTGGCACGGAACGCGGGCAGCGCGGTCTGCACGCCGGTGGTGTCGACCCAGCCCGGATGCATCACGTAAACCCGCGGCTGATCCGACCAGCGCTGGTTCCAGGCTCGCGTCAGCTCGACCTGGGCGCGCTTGTGCATGGCGTAGGCGGACATGCCGTCGTGGTTCGCTGCGGTCGTCGCGGCCATTTCGGCGAGGCGCAACGGCGAGCCGTACATGCCACCGGAACTCATGTTGATCACCGCGGCGCCATCGTTGAAGCGCCCGGCGGCGCGCAGGCCCTCCGTGAGCACGTAGTGGCTCAGCAGATTGGTGACGAACGAAGTCTCCAGGCCTTCGGGCGTGAGTTCGAAACGATCGAGCAGCAGGCCGACATTGTTGACCAGCACATCGATGCGCTCGCCGCGCGCGGTCAAATCCTGCACCAGCCGTGCCGTGTCGGTGACGCTGGAAAAGTCCACGCGCAACGGCAGCATGCGTTTCCCGCCACCCGCGGCGCGACTCAATTCGGCCAGCTTGTCCTGGCTGCGTGCCGCCGCCAGTACCCGCGCGCCGCGCGCATGCGCCAGGAGCGATATCGCCGCGCCGATACCGCCGCTGGCTCCGGTGATCAGCCAGGTCTGGCCATCGAGGCGCTGCGGGCCGGCCAGCCAGTCGCGCTGCCGACGACGCAGACCGATGCGACTGAAGCGGGTGAAGAATCGTGAGTAGAAGAACAGGCTGGCGAGCGCGCGAAGCATGCAGGGATTGAGCAGTTCAGATCAGGATGACCGCGAGGCTACGCCTGCCCATGTGTGCGTCGCGCAATGGCGTGGACAATCTGCAGGTTTGGCGACGACCTGCCCTCCATCTGCGGCCGACGCGCCGCAATCGGCTATCGTTCGCCGCACCCTGCTCCTGGAATCGGGACGATGAATGCCAGCGTCGCCCAACACCTGCGCCTGCTGCCCGGCGTCCCGCTGATCGATTCGCCCTTCTTCGAATCCATCTGCGCCTCCGGCCACTTCACGCCCGAGGAAGAGCGCATCGCCCGCAGCCTCCATCGCGATGGCTACGCGATCCTGGAGTACCCGGACAAGCAGATCCTGGCGCGCGCGTTACGCATCCGCAATTCGCTTGCGCCGCGGTTCGCCGCCGCGCTTGCCGGGGGCGATCGCTACACCGGTCGCCTGATGCCGCCGCGTTTCCAGGACGCCTGGGACATCGATGCCGACGTCGCGGCCATCGCCACCGAGCCGGCCATGCTGGCGCTGCTGACGAAACTCTACGGACGCGCCGCCTTTCCGTTCCAGACGCTGAACTTCGAGCGCGGATCGCAGCAGCATGTGCACACCGATGCCGTGCATTTCAACTCGTGGCCGCAGGGCTTCATGTGCGGCGTCTGGGTGGCGCTCGAAGACGTCACTGCGGACAACGGCCCGCTGCTGTATTGCCCCGGCAGCCATCGTTGGGCGATCTACGACAACGAGCAGACCATGGCCACGCCTGCGGACCGGAATCGCCCCGCGTCGCAAGCCGCCTTTCACGATCTCTGGAACGCGTTGATCGCCGATCGCAACGCGACGCCGACCCGCTTCCTGCCGCGTGCCGGTCAGGCGCTGATCTGGGCGGCCAACCTGCTGCACGGCGGCGCACCGATCGTCGACCCGCAGGCGACGCGCTGGTCGCAGGTCACGCATTACTACTTCGACAACTGCGCGTACTACCGACCGATGGCTACCCAGCTCCTGTGTGGAGCTGCCGCTTTCATCGAGCCGAGAAACCTGAGTTCGGGCGCAGCGGTCGTGCCGACCTTCGCCGGCGAAGCTCTCGATGCAGAATTCGTGCGCGAATGCCGGCGCCGGGCGCAGGACCGCGACGAACGGCAACTGACATCGCTGCCCGTCGATTTCGACCCGGATCGCTACCTGCAGTTGAACGCCGATGTCGCCGCTGCCGGCGCGGACGCCGCCTACCACTACGCGACCCACGGCAGGCTGGAAGGACGCCGCTACCGCTGACGCGCCAGCGCAAGACTGTGGGAGCGGGTTCAACCCGCGAGCTCTGGCTTTGCTCGGGCCGGGAGAAGCTCGCGGGCGATCCATGGCCCGCGTACACGTGTCCTTCGCGCGCGCGCCGATGCAATCGCGGCATGCTTGCAGGATGAGCGAGCTGATCGAACTCCGGCCCGAAGGCTTGTACTGCGCCGCCGGCGACTTCTACATCGACCCGTGGCGGCCGGTGGCGCGTGCGGTGATCACGCACGGCCATGCCGATCATGCGCGCGCGGGCAGCGAGCGCTATCACGCGGCGCGCGCGGGCATCGGTTTGCTCGAGTGGCGCTTGCCGGGCGCGAACTTGTGCCCACTCGACTATGGCGAAAGCGTGCGGATGGGCGCTTGTCAGGTGTCGCTGCATCCGGCGGGACATGTGCTCGGATCGGCGCAAGTGCGCGTGGAATGCGCAGGCGAGGTCTGGGTGGTGTCGGGCGACTACAAACGTGCGCCCGATCCCACCTGCGCGGCCTTCGAACCGCAACGCTGCGATGTGTTCATCACCGAAGCCACGTTTGCGATGCCGATCTATCGCTGGCCAACCATGGTCGAGGTGATCGCCGAACTGGACGCGTTCTGGACCGAGTGCCAGGCGCAAGGGGAAACGGCGGTACTGCTGTGTTATGCGCTGGGCAAGGCGCAGCGCGTGCTGGCCGAACTGTACGCGCAGTGTCCGCATCGTCGCGACGAGGTCGTACTGCTGCACGGAGCGATGGAAACGCCGGTGGACATCTATCGTCGCGCCGGCATTCACATGCTGAAGAGCGAGTCGCTGATCGGCAGCGGCGTCGAGTCGACCGTCGGCCGTTTGCTGATCGCGCCGCCCTCGGCGGCGGGCAGCCCTTTCATGCGCCGGGTGAAGAATCCAAAGGTGGCGTTCGCCTCAGGCTGGATGCAGGTGCGCGGCGTGCGTCGACGCGCCAGCCATGATCGCGGTTTCGTCATCTCCGACCATGCGGACTGGCCAGCGTTGATCGGCAGCATCCGTGACAGCGGCGCGACCCGCGTGCTCGCCACCCATGGACGCACGCAGGCGCTGGTGCGTTATCTCAATGAGCAAGGTATCCGCGCCAGCGCGCTGGCAACCGAGCTTGGGGGAGAGGACACGTGAATCCAGATCGCGCTTTGCTGCTCGCTTGTTTGCGCATCGAATCCGGACGTAGGTCACGTTGCCCGGAGGGCTACGTGACAGGTATCGCGATGTCACGTAGGCCTGCGGCCAACATGACCTACAAAATCGATGACTTGTCGGGTGTTACTTGAAGGTCTTCGCCGAACTCTATTTCGCACTGGGCGAAACCCGCGCGCTCGGGCGCAAGCGCGAGCTGCTGGTGGATTACTTCCGCGTCGCTGCGCCCGCGGATGCGGCGTATGCGGTGTACTTTCTGCGCGGCGGTCGTTTGCGGCAGTTGTACCAGCGCCAGGAACTGCTCGATGCGCTGCTCGAAGCCAGCGCTCTGCCGCTGTGGCTGATCGAGGACAGCTACGCGGAGGTCGGCGATCTCGCGGAAACCCTGACGCTGCTGGCGCCGGAGGCGGATGGTGCGTCCGGCGGGCAGAACCTGGCGCAGTTGGTCGAGCACGATCTGCTGCCGTTGAAGTCGATGGATGCCGCCGCGCGCCGGCGCGCGCTGATTGCGCTGTGGCGTCGTCACGGTCGGCATGAGCGCCTGCTGCTCAACAAGTTGATCACTGGCGGACTGCGCATCGGCGTCGGCGACGGGCTGTTGCATCAGGCTCTGGCGCGCGCGCTTGAGGTGCCGCTGTCGTGCATCGCCGAACGCCTGCTCGGTGAGTTCGTGCCGACTGCAGCGGCGTACCTCAGACTGGCGGCGCCTGCGGATGCCGACACCACGCACACGCCGTTGCCGTTCTACCTCGCGAGTGCGCTGGCCGATGCAGATGTGCAAGCCACCCTCGCGGCGCTCGGCGACTGGCGCATCGAATGGAAGCTTGATGGCATCCGCGCGCAGTTGATCCGCCATGCCGGCGGCGTGCGTTTGTTCTCGCGCGGCGAGGAGTGGCTCGACGGGCGTTTTCCGGAGATCGAAGCGGCGGCGCTGGCGCTGCCGCCGGGATCGACGCTCGACGGCGAGATCGTCGCGCTGGATGGCCGCGGATCGGTGGCGCCATTCAGCGCCTTGCAGCGGCGCATCGGCAAACGCAAGCCGGGCGCTAAGCTGCTGGCCGAAATCCCGGTCGCATTGATCGCCTTCGATCTGTTGCGCGGCGGGGAAATGGATCTGCGCGAGCAGCCGTTGCGCGAGCGCGTCGATGCGCTGCGAGCGCTGGTCGAGCCACTCGGCACAACGTCGCTCCGGATGATGCCGGGCCTGCACGCCGCGGATCACGCGGAGCTTGCGACGCGCCGCGAAGAAGCGCGCGCGCATGGCTACGAAGGCCTGATGCTCAAGCTGCTCGCAGGCCCCTACCGCAGCGGTCGCGTGCGTGGCGAGTGGTACAAGTGGAAGCTGGCGCCGCGCAGCGTCGATGCGGTGTTGATCTACGCCGGGGCCGGACACGGTAAACGCGCCAGCCTGCATTCGGACTACACACTGGCGCTGTGGTCAGGCGACAAGCTGGTGCCGGTGGCCAAGGCCTATTCGGGGCTGAGCAACGCCGAACTGACCATCCTCGACCGCTGGATCCGCGCGCATACGCTGGAGCGCTTCGGCCCGGTGCGCGTCGTCGAGCCGCTGCAGGTGTTCGAGATCGCCTTCGAAGGCGTGAACCTGTCGAAACGCCACAAGTCCGGCGTCGCGGTGCGCTTTCCGCGCATCCTGCGCTGGCGCAGCGACAAGACCGCGCGCGACGCCGACCAGCTGGACACCTTGCTCGCGATGGCGCGATGAGCGACACCGACCCGCTGCTCGCCTGGTTTGCCAAGCAGGGCTGGCAGCCGCTGACGCACCAACTCGAGGTCCACGCGGCGCAGGACGCCGGCCTGAGCGGCCTGCTGATCGCGCCGACCGGCAGTGGCAAGACGCTGGCGCTGGCCGGTGCCTGGGTGCGCCGTTTTGCCGGTCGCGCCGCGCAAATCGCCCGCAAGCGCCGCGCGCCGGCGTCGCTGAAGTGCTTGTGGATCACGCCGATGAAAGCGCTGGCGCTGGACACGCACAGTCATCTGCAGGCGCTCGCCGACGCGCTCGACAGCGGCCTGAAGTTCGAGCTGCGCAGCGGCGATTCGCTGTCCGGGGCGCGTGGGCGCGCGCGCCGCGGCGCCTGCGATGGGCTGGTGACCACGCCCGAGAGCCTGTCTCTGCTGCTGAGTTACCCCGAAGCGCGCGAGAGCTTCGCCAACCTGGAACTGGTGGTGGTCGACGAGTGGCACGAGCTGCTCGGCAGCAAGCGCGGCGTACTGCTGGAGCTCGCCCTGGCGCGTCTGGCCGCGCTGTTGCCCAAGCTGCAGATCTGGGGCGCGTCGGCCAGCATCGGCAATCCGCAGCAGGCGCTGGCCGTGCTCTGCGCCACGCGTCCGCAAGCGCGCCTGGTCGACGCGAGATTGCGGCGCCAACTCGATTTGCGCACGCTGTTGCCGGGCCCCACCCAGCGCTTCGCCTTTGCCGGGCACCTCGGCATCGCGCAGTTACGCCAGGTGCTGGAGGAGATCGGCAAGGCTCGTTCGAGCCTGTGCTTCGTCAATGTGCGCTCGCAGGCGGAGCTCTGGTACCAGGCGCTGCTGTCGGTGTGGCCGTATGCGCCGGAGGAACTGGCGCTGCACCATGGCTCGCTGAGCATGGCGCAGCGCCAGTCGGTGGAACAGGGCTTGCGGGAGTCGCGCCTGCGCGCCGTGGTGTGTACTTCCGCGCTCGATCTCGGCGTCGACTTTCCGGGCGTCGAGCAGGTGATCCAGATCGGCAGTCCACGTGGTCTGGCGCGCCTGCTGCAACGGGCCGGGCGTTCACAGCATCGACCGCATCTGGCCAGCCGCGTGGTGATGGTGCCGACACACGCTTTCGAGTTGATCGAGTTCGCGGCGATGCAGCGCAGCGTGGAGCTTGGCGAAGTCGAGCCGCGCGCGCCGCTGGCGTTGAGCCTGGACGTGCTGATCCAGCACCTGGTCAGCGTTGCCATCGGTTTTGGCTTCGACGCCGACGACATGTTGCGCGAGGTGCGCAGTTGCCACGCCTTCCGCGATCTCGACGACGTCGATTTCGAGCGCTGCCTGGATGTGATCGTGCGCGGCGGCAGCGCGCTCGCCGGTTATGCCGATTTTCAGCGGGTGGTCTGCGTCGATGGCATCTACAGCGTGCAGGACCGCAGGCAGGTCGCGCGCCATCGCATGGGGATCGGCACCATCACCAGCGACGCGGCGATCGGCGTCAAGCTGCTGCGCGGCGGCAAGCTCGGCGAGGTCGAGGAGAGCTTCATTGCCCGATTGGCACCCGGCACGCGCTTTCATTTCGCCGGGCGCGCGCTGGAACTGGTGCGCGTCCACGACATGGTCGCCCAGGTGCGTATCGCCAGGGGCAAAGGCGCCACCGTGGTGCCGCGCTGGGGCGGCGGCAGCCTGCCGATCTCGGCCACCCTGGGCGCAGCATTGCGGCGCGAACTCGGCCTTGCGCCGGCCGATGCGCCCGAGCGCGTCGCTGCCGCAGCGATGCTCGCGACCCAGGCGCAGCGCTCGCGCGTTCCGCATCCGGGTCAGTTGCTGATCGAGCGCCTGACCCATCCACGGCGCGGCGAACTGTATCTGTATCCCTTCGCGGGACGCCGTCTGCACGAAGGGCTCGGGGCGTTGATTGCGCTGCGCCTGTCGCGCCTGTCGCCGCTGTCGCTGAGCTATTCGGCCAACGACTACGGGCTGGTGCTGAACAGCAGTACTCCGGGCGCTTTCGCGAATCTCGAGAGCGAAGGCTGGCGCGCACTGTTGTCGCCGCTGAAGCTGGATGAGGATCTGGGCGCAGTCGCCAACCTGGGCGAACTGGCGCGCCGCAAGTTTCGCGAGATTGCGCGCATCGTCGGCTTCACGCCGCCGAATCTGCCCGGGCGCGCGGCGCGCAGCGTGCGTTACCTGCAAGCGAGCAGCAGCATGCTGTTCGAGGTGCTGCGCGAGCACGATCCGCAGCATGTGCTGCTGCAACTGGCGCAGCGCGAGGCGCTCGGCGCGGAACTCGATCAGGCAATGCTCGGCGAGTGCCTGGAGCGCCTCGGCAGGCAGGAACTGCTGACCGTGGATATCGATGAACTCACGCCCTTCAGTTTTCCCTTGTGGGCCGAGTACCAACGTGGCGAGGTGAGCAGCGAGGACTGGCGCACGCGCATCGAGCGTGCTGCCGCAAAGTTGGACGCCGATTGTGGATAAGCTCGCCACCACGCTCGGCGATGGCACCGCGGTGTGCCTTTACGGCGAGCGCGCGCTTGCGCTGACCGCCGAGCGTTGCCTGCTGATCGCCGACTTGCACCTGGGCAAGGAAGACCTTTTCCGCCGCAGCGGCATCAGCGTGCCGCAGGGTCCGACCGACAAGGATCTGGCGCGCCTGACCACGCTGCTCGCGCTCAGCGCGCCCGAGCGCCTGCTGGTGCTCGGCGATTTCGTGCACGGCGCGATTCACGATGCGCCCTGGCTCGCCGCGTGGCAGCGCTGGCGCGGTATGCACCGCGAATTGGCGGTCGTGGTGATCGCCGGGAATCATGATCGCCAGGTCGATGCGGCGCACATCGAGGCCTTCGACGTCGAATGGTTACGCGGTGATGTTGAACTCGGCCCGCTGCTGCTGCGCCACGAACCGGGCGTGGACGCCGACCGCCATGTGATCGCCGGGCACCTGCACCCAGGTCTGCGCCTGCCCGGCATCGCACGCAGCCTGCCCGCCTTTGTGCTCGGTCGCAGGAGCAGCATCCTGCCGGCGTTCGCCAGCTTCAGCGGTTGCGCGCGCGTCCCGCGAGGCGAACGCATGATCGTCTGTTGCGGCGGGGTTCTGGTGGAGGTCTAGCGGCGCGAACGAACCTGGGCAGGGAAGTACTGGCCCGGGCATTCCCGGACGCAGACAACCATCACCACCCTTCGAGGCTGTCGGCGAACAGGCCTTCCTGCGGGAACTCCACGGCGCTCATCACCTCCAGTCCCCCCAGGCTGACCCACGGTCCCGTGACTGCCAGTCCGAACGCGCTCAGGCTGTTGTCCTGCGTGGACTGCGATGCCCCCCGCAGGCTGCGGTCGATGCCGGCAATCGGGCCGTCGATCAGTGAGTAGACGAACATGCCGCTCCGCGGGCCGTGCATCACATAACCGAGGCGGCATTGGCTGAGGCAGGGGCTGCCGCCCGATGCAGGCCGCAACATCGCGCTGCGGAGCAGGCGTCCGTCGGAAGGGTCGTGGTATGCCAGCAAGCCGCTCTCGTACAAGATCGCCAATCGGTTGTCGGCATCGTCGGTGCGCACGGCCTGCGCAGGGACCTCGCCGCCCTCCAGGGGCTGTTCCCAGAGCAGTTGCCAATCACCGCCACGGAAGGCCTGCAAGCGGCTGGACGTGCTGCTGGTCCACGCCAGCAGATCCGGCACACCGTCGTCATCCAGGTCGCGAAGCGCGAGCGCGCGCGCCTGATCGGCCTGAGGAACCGGCGTGCCCACTTCGCTGCCGTCGTTGCCGTCGAGGATGCGAATGCGCGGTTGCATCGCGCCCAGTGACTCGTCGAGCACTGCCATCCACCGACAATTCGCGCCGAGGCATGGCATCTTCGCGGCCACTGCGCCCGCGAAGCGACGGTCCGGATGTGGCGACAACTGCCACAGCAAGGAACCGGTGGTGCTCGAATGCGCGCGCAGCCAATCCGGTTCCACGCTCAGCAACTCGGGGCCGGCAGACACGTGAAAGTCTGCCATTTGCCATTGCGCATAGGGGCCCGGCGCGGATTCCAGTATCACCTCATCGTGCAGCGCCAGCGTGGCCGGATCCCGAGTTCTGACGCGCGCCGCCGGAGCCGACACCGGACCGAAGTGCTCCAGCGCGAGGACATGCGGCTGGCCGGCGAACTGAACGCTGCCAAGCGGTTGTTTGGCAAGTGCGCCCTGCTGCAGGACCTCCAATCCCTGCGGATTGCGCAACAGAATCAGGGTGGACGTGTCGCCACCGACATAGATGAAGTCCTCGTCGCCGTCGAAGTCCCAGTCGATCGCGCGAGCATGCGAAGGATTCTGCTCCCCGGGCGATGTCGCGACGGGGAAGCTGGCAATCGTGGCCCCCGTCCGCGGATCGATGATCTGAACACCGTTACTGGCATGTATCACCAGTTCGCGTGCGTTCAGCCCGCTCCAATCGACGATGCCCAGTGGGCGCTTCGGGGGCAGGAAATTGCGCCCACCTGCGACGACCTGGCCTCCGCCATTGGGATCCACCAGGCCAATGCCAGTATCGAAATACTCCGGCAACGCAATCTCGTCGATCCCATCGCCGTCCCAGTCGGCTGCCAGTGCTACGCCAGCGGGATCGAACCAGCCACCCGCGTTGAAGGCCTCCTGCTGCAAAGTCACCGCGTCGTACAGCCGCAGCAGGTTGCCCTCGATCGTTGCCAGTTCGGCCGCAGAATCGCCGTCGAAACGCCCGGCCGCCTTGGGCAGAAACGGCAGGTGCTGCACGACCTGGAACAGCGGCTGCGGACTGCCCGGCATTGCGATCAACGCAGGTGGAACGCCACCACCGATGCCCGGAAACAGCGACTCGGAGACCCCGTCGCCGTCGTAGTCGATCAGCGTGGGGCTGCTGGCAATCGTGGGCAGCGGCAGGTTTCCGATGTACTCGCTCACCCCGGTTACGGGATCCACGGCGTAGCCAAGATATGGAAAGAGCGCGCCACCGGAGATTGCGCCGAGCAGGAAGCGGCGGTCTTGGACTACTGGACCACGGACAATGTTGAGGCCTGGTCCCGGTCCCGGGATCGGCGCCAGAGATGTCACCTTGAGTCGGCCATCGACATCGCGCCGCGCGCACATGGGCCGGTTGTCGTACAACAACCAGTCCTGGCCACAAACACTCTCGATGCCGACTCCCCAATAGCGCTCGCGCAGACCAGGGTCTGCGACCATGGCAACGACTGTGGGTTGAGCATGAAGCGGCAAGCAGAACAGGGCGAGCGGAAAGATGGACCGAGGGCGCAAGGGAATTCTCGTGAATTGATGACCTGAGCGAGGAAAGGCTCAAACCGGATGGAACGCGGTCTGGCCTGCGCCGGACCGGGAAAGAAAGAGCGTGAACTGGCGCGGCCGGCGTGTATCCGGCCTGCTACAGCCGCGGCCAGTGGCGGATCTCGACCGGTTCGATCGCCTGCGCCGGCGTGAAGCCGAAAATCTGTGAATAAAAGTATAACTCAGCTTCCTGCGCGCGGATGATGTTGGCGGCCTGGCGGAATCCGTGCTGCTCGCCGATGAATTCGATGTAGGCGTGCGGCACGCCGCGTGCGTCCAGCGCTGCGACGATGCTTCGCGATTGCTCGGGCGGCACCACTTTGTCCTCGCTGCCTTGCAGCGTCAGCAGAGGCTCATTGAAGCCATCGAGGTGGTGGATCGGCGAGCGCGCGCGATACAGCGCTGCGTTCGGTTCGCCGACCAGCGACACGTCGTACTTGCGCTCGAACTTGTGGCTGGTGGCGGCCAGCCCGGCGATATCGGACACGCCGAACAGGTTGGTGCCCGCCTTGAAGCGGTCGTGAAACGCCAGCGCAGCCAGGGTGGTGAAGCCGCCGGCGCTGCCGCCGCGAATCGCCACCTTGTCCGCGTCGACCAGCCCTTGCGCGACCAGATAATCGACCGCCGCGATCGCGTCGTCGACATCGACGATGCCCCACTGGCCGTTCAGGCGCTCGCGATAGGCGCGGCCGAAACTGGTCGAGCCGCCGTAGTTGACGTCGACCAGCGCAAAACCGCGGCTAGTCCAGTACTGGCGCGACAGGCTCAGCGTCGCCCTGGACACCGCCGTCGGCCCGCCGTGGACGGTGACGATCAGCGGCGGCCTGGTGCCCGCCGGCCCCTGGTGCGTGGGATGCGTGGGCGGATAGAACCAGGCGTGCGCCGTGCCGGCAGACGACGGGAATTCGATGGCGCGCGGCAGTGACAGATACGCGCGTTCGATCGGCAACACCGACGGTTGATGCAGGACGCGATGGGCACCGCTGGTCGCATCGATCTCGATCAGCACGCCGGTGTCGTCGGCCGAGTTGGCGAAGGCGACGATCCGCTCGTCGTCGCGCCAGGCGAGCTCGCCGAAGCTCTGGTACGGCAGGTCGAGCCGCCGGTACTCGCCATCCGTGCCGACGATGCCGATCTCGTCGACCGCCGCGCGACTGCTGCGCGCGACGATGTCGCCGCGCGAGTTGAGCGCATACGACTGCTCGCCCAGTTGCCACATCGGCCCGGCCCATTCGCGCTCCATCGGTGCGATCGCCGAGCGTTGATCGCCGCGCCAGCGGTGCAGGTTCCACCAGTCGCCGAAATCCACGACGGCATGCAGATCGGCGCCTGCGAAGCTCGGTTCGAGCGCTGCGATCTTCGCGTCGTCGATCAGCGTGACCACGTTACGGATACCGGTTTCGTCGAGCGCGGCGGTCTTCAGGCGGGTGCGGTCCCACGGCATCGATGGATGGTTCCATTCGATCCATGCCAACGTGCTGCCGTCAGCCGACAGGCGCGGGTGGGCAACGAAATCGCTGCCGGTCACCAGCACTGTGCCGGCACTTTCGCCGGCCGGCGGCAATGGCAGCGCGACGATTTGATTGCGCTCTTCGCCATGCTCGGCTTTGGTCTCCGGTCGATGATCTTCGCGCACCCAAAGCATGCGCCGACCCGCGGCATCAATGCTGCCGTCGGCGTACTGGAATCCGCCCGGCGTGATCGCCACTGGCGCGGCGCCCTCGCCCTGGAAGTACAGGCGCTGGTCGGCGAAGTTGGCGAACACGATGCCGCCGTCGTACACCACGTAGGCATTGCCGCCGTACTCGTGCACCCGCGTACGCACATTGAAACCGGCCGGCGTGAGCTGATCGATTTCGCCGTCCCGCAGCCGCATCAGCACCTGTCGCCCGCCCTCCTGTGGCCGGCTCTCGCGCCAGTAGACCTTGCCCCGAAACACGCGCAAATCGCTCATCGACACCCCCGCCTGCGTCAGGTTCGCAGCGCTGATCGGGCTCGGCCAACTGCCGTAGGGTGCAGTGGTGCGCTCGGTCATCGACGGTTTCTCCGGTATGGCGCATGAGGCGAGCATGCACGTAATCAGCGGTACGACAATGCGCATGGAAATCGACAGCGTTTCTGGGTCGTCGAGTCTGCAGGATTCGGCGGCAAATTCGCCGCCTTTGGCGAAGGTTCCGCCGTAAACTGCGTCGGTTTGCGGCGAGTGGGCGATGACTGACGAATTCACGACACGCCCGATCACGCGCACGGATTTCTCGTTGATCGAGCAGTTGTTCGGTGCGCGCGGCGCCTGTGGAGGCTGCTGGTGCATGGTCTGGCGCGCCCCCAGCACCGGGGCATGGTGGACCGAGCACAAGGGCGCGCCGAACCGCGAAGCATTCAGGACACTGGTCGAATCGGGGGCGGCGCACGGTTGCCTGGCATTCGCTGGCAAAACGCCGATTGCCTGGTGCAGCGTGGGGCCGAAATCCGATTTCGCCTACTTCGAACGTGCCCGCGCATTGCCGCGTACCGCAGAGGACGGCGTCTGGTCATTGACCTGTTTCTTCATTCCGCCCGCCTGGCGCCGACGCGGCGTGTCGACGCTGTTGATAGCAGCCGCTGTGGCCCACGCACCTGAAAACGGCGCGCAATGGCTGGAGGGCTACCCGACGCGGATCGCGGCCGGCAAACAATTGCCTGCGGCCTTCGCGCACACCGGCCTTGTCGCACCGTTCCTGAAGGCAGGGTTTACCCCGATCGTCGCGGCCGGATCGCGGCAACTGATGCGTCTTCGGTTGCGCTGACGCACATTTGGCAAGTCGTAACTGCATCCAGTGTGTTTTGCCACGCATTGGCTGAAGCATTTCCGACGCATTCCGGCCCAAAGATCACCCTCCGCGAATTGTTCAGCCTGCAGACCTTTCCCGTCGTGGCAGCGCTTGTCACCCGAACCGGATTCCGCCACCCTACCGCTTCCGTTCGAACCCGAAGAGGTCAGCGTGCGCAATCGTTGTTGGCTGTTTTTCGCATTGCCAGGGATGCTTCCGGCCGTGGCCCTGGCGCTCGGCATCGAATCGGTAACGCTGCGTGCCGACGATGCAGGCGAGCCGGGTGAAGCAGTCGAGGTCTTCCTGCCCACCGACAAGAAGCTGCATTTCGACATTGCGCTGGACGAAACCGAACTCGGCAACCACGATTTCGTCGTCGAGTTCTGGGCGTCCGACACCAGTGCGGGCAAGGACATCAAGGTCAGTGAGTTCAAGGCAAACTCGCTGGTGACCAATACCATCAACGCCAGCATCGAGCTGCCCAGGGACTGGCCGACAGGGCTGTACCGGCTCGACGTCAAGATGGATGGCAAGACGATCGGCTCGCACGAATACGAGGTAGCCGTTCCGGAGTAATCGAAAACGGTGTCGGTGGCGTCGGCGCGCGCACCCCTCGACGGTTTCACGGCGCCGACTATGGGGCAGTTTGCCGTGCCCGCACCGCGGCCATCGCGAGTTCGCATGCGCTGGCCGGCGCACCGGCGTGGGGAAGCCTCAGCCGAGATCGCGCCGTGGCAGCACGCTGGTGCCGCCCAGCAGACCCTGCGCCATCCACGCGGCAATGATCAGGTAGACGATACGCGGAATCCAGGTCGCCAGCGTCTCCTGACGTTCGGAGACCAGGCGACCCTCGGCCTGCGCGTAGCGAGTCAGCAGCTCGGGCAGCGTGCCACTGCCCTCGCCCGTGGCGATCATCCCGATCACGGCATGGTTGCCGAGACAATCCAGCGTGCGCGCCGCGGTTGCCAGCGATGCACCCCCCTGCATCAACGGCAACAGGGTGTCGAAGCGCGCGCGCAACGCCCGCATGGACAGCGTTGCCGAGGCCGCAGGCAGCGCGTCGAACATCGGCACGCCGCTTCCCAGCAGCATCGCAAGGTTCTCGAAAAAGCTTTGCGCCTGTCCGCGCGTGATCAGTTCGCCAATGAAGGGCAGTCGCAACAGCGCACTCTCGATGGCAATCCGGCCGGCAAAGTCGCCACCTCCTGCGCGCCGCTGGAACAGGTGCTTTACCGCAGCAATGCAGCCGGCGAGCATCAGCAAGGTGCCGAATGTGTTCCACATGTACTCGCCGCCACTGATCGAACCACTGATCAGCGCCGGCAGTGGCTGAACGAAGAGGGCGACGACCAGCACGAACAGTGGCATCGCCAGGCGCGCGCGCAGTTGCGCCGCGCGCCGCGCGCGGGCGGCAGCTGACTTGCCCAGGCGCTCATGGGCGATCGCCGGACTGCCGCCAAGCACGGCCGCGCGCAGCACGGCGGCTTCCAGCGGCGTGAACAGGCCGGCATCCGCGCCCGCGTCGGCGAGCGGCCGGCCCTGGCGCAGTTCGCCAGCGACACGCGCCGCCCGGCGCTGCGCGGCGCCGGGCAGCCGCAGCAAGCCGACCGCATCGGCAACCGGCATTCCGGCACGTTCCAGCGCGGCCAGATGCGAATGGATCTGCGCGCGCAGGTGGTCGGACAGTGAGCTGGTCATCGGAATTGGTGCCTGCATTGGGCCGGTGGGCGGATTTCACCGCAGCCCGTGGCAGCTGGCTGCAGCACAAGGCCGGCACCCGATGCAGCGGCGCCGGCGCTCGATTGCGCCCCCTGGGTGCCGCCGCTGCGGTTCGACAGCACGACGACGGATGCGATGTTGCCAGTTTGCGCGTAGTGCTGGTCCAGCGGCTCAACGCGCGAGGCGTTGCCCGCGCACCCGATCGCGCCACGCAAAGCGCACCCGGTCCATGGCCGGAACCAGGTGGTCCCAGGCTTCGCTGCGGATCTGCAACGGGCGCCCTTGGTCCGACAAATGGCGGTCGTCGAGTTCCCCGCTCCAGGCGAAAACGATGTCGTTGCGGCAATCTCCATCGCGCACTACCAGAACCCGATTGTCGAAGGCCTCGCGCAACTGCCTGATCAAGGTGTCATAGCGGGGATGCGCGCAGACGATATTGGCGACCATGACGCCCGCGGGGCGCAGCGCGCAGCGGCACTGCCGGTAGAAACCGGGCGTGCACAGTCGCGGCGGAAGACCGCCGCGGTCATAGCCGTCCACCAGCAGCACATCGAACTCGGCGCGTGCCTTGCCAACGAGGTCGGCGCCGTCTCCGAGCAGCACCTGGAAGCGGTGGTCATCAGGCGGCACCTGAAAAGCATCGCGCAGCGCGACCACCTGCGGGTTGATCTCGACCACGTCGATGCGCGAATCGGGCAGATGCCGGTGGCAGAACTTGGCCAGCGAACCTCCGCCCAAACCGATCATGGCGATCCGTTCCGGGGCCAGATTGAACAGCATGAAGCCCATCATCGTCTGCGTGTACTCCAGCGCCAGCGCGTCGGGCGCGTGTTTCCACATCTGACTCTGGATTTCGTCGCTGGCAAAATGCAGCGAGGTGGTCAGGGCCGACTCCAGCAGGAACGGCCTGGGCTGGCTCATCGATGGGTGGTCATCGGTCATCGGCGCGCCTGGGCGAAAATCCAGGTCCGGATGTTAGCGGGCGCATGTCGCAGCTGCACGAAGCCAGCCCGGAGGCTGCAGAAACCGGCGCAATCGCCGGCAGGAGATTGATTACGCCGATGCGATGGACGACTCGGTCCGCCTCATCGCGCCTGCTTCAACGCGGTGACCTCGATCTCGATCTTCATGCGCGGATCGGCAAGGCCGGCGGAGATCATCATCGCCGCCGGGCGAACCGTGCCAAAGCAGCGGCGCAACGCCGGCCAACACGCCTCGAAGTCGGCAGCTTCGGGCAGCACGTAGGTGACGCGGACGACGTCGGCAAAGGTGGCACCAGCCTGCAGCAGTGCAACTTCGATGTTGCGCAGACACTGCTCGGTCTGCTCGCGCACGTCTTCGGAGATCGTCATGCTGGCGTAATCGAATCCGGTCGTGCCGGACACGAATACCCAGTCTCCTTGAACCACCGCTCTGCTGTAGCCAATCTCGGCCTCGAACGGGGAGCCGGAGCTGATCAAGGTTCGATGCATGACGTCGATGCCTCAAGGTTGATGGGGTGGTCGCGAGGGCCGGCGTCGGGGTCGAAAATAAGGCTTCGGCATCCCGTACAATCGAGGATCAAATCAACCGCAACCAAGGAACTGCCGCGATGTCCAGACTGCCCGAACTGCTGGTCAACCTGGGTCGAGATAGCGACCTGCATGATGCCTATGTCGCCAACCCGGAAGCGGTGATGCGCGACTACGGCCTGACCGCCGAGGAAGTGGCGGCGATGCTGGCCAAGGATCTCGAGGCGGTCAAGCGCCTGAGCGGCATGGACAATCTCAAGACCAACTCGACGATTCGGGCTTACGACGAATGACGCTGGCGCGTCGGCGCCAGCGAGCGACGTGAGCCAGCACGACCGAAGCGTGAGCCGATCGGTGTTGCGCGGGCTGCGGCCGTTGATCGGGAGCGGCCATCGGGTCAAGGCAATCCTTGACACCGCCCCGGCATGCGTTGCCTTGCGCGTCGGCCGCGCGAGCCGCTGGCGCTGCCTGGTCCTCCTGACAGTGCTGTTGGCGGGCGTCGCGCGTGCCGATGAGGCCTTCCAGCAGGATCTCGAACGCGCCACCAGGCTGAGTGTCACCGCGCCCTGGCAACAGACCCAGGAGGCCCTCGACGGACTGCGCGCGCGACTCACCGGCGCCAGCGACCGCCAGCGCGCCGACTTCCTGCTGCTGCAGGCGCGCAACCTGGCGCTGGCCGGTCGTCTGGATGACGCCCTCGGCGTGGTCGACGAGTTGATTGCACTGCCACTGAATCGTGCCCAGAACATCAGGGCGCATGGGCTTGGCGCGAATGTCGCGATGCTCGCCCGGCGCTACGAAAAATCCTTCGAGCTGCTGGGCAAGGGCTTGGCGTTGGAGCCGGATCTGGACGACCCCGATGGGCTGGTTGGCCTGCTCAGCGTCGCCTCCTACATCCACGCCCAGGCCGGACAGCCGCAACGTGCGATCGAGTACGGCCTGCGATCGCTGGAGTTCGCGCAAGCGACCGCCAACGTCCGCGATCTCTGCGTGACTACCCAGCGCATCGCCTTCGCCTACAAGGTGGCAGCGGAACCAGTGCAGGCGGAAAACTACTACCGGCGCGCGATGGCTTCGTGCGAACAGGCCGGCGATCCGGTTTTTCGCGGCGCCGCCCAATCCGGTCTGGGCGACTTGCTGCGCCAGCAGGGCAGGCTGGACGAGGCCGCAGCGATGTTCGAGCAGGCTATTGCCGGTCTGCAGGCAGCCGGCTTCAGTGTCGGCCTCGCGGAGGCACGCTACTACCAGGCGCGGCTGCAACTGGCGCGCGGGCAATTCGATGCGGTGCGCATCACCCTGGCCGACCTGGCGGACGGCTTCCGTGCCAGCGCTCATTGGGATTATCTGGCCGAGAGCAACCGGATGCTGGCCGAGGTCGCGCGTCGCGAAGGCGACGATCGCAGCGCAGCGGAGCTGTTGCTCGTGGCGCTGGACGCCCGCGAAAAGCATCTCGACCGCGAGCGCGCGCTGCACCTGGCCTTTCTCGGCGTCGAGTTCGACCTGCAATTCAAGGAACAGGAACTGGCGCTGCTGCGCGAGCAGGCGCGCGGAGCGCAACTCCAGGAAGAAGCGCAACGCCAGCGCCAGCGCCTGCACCTGCTCGGCGTGGCCGTGGCGCTCCTGACCGTGGTGGTGCTTGTGCTGCTTCTGCTGCACACACGCCGCGAACGTCGGCGCCTGCTCGAACTGTCGCGACACGACGGACTCACCGGCCTCAACAACCACACCTGGTTTTTCGAAATCGCCAGCGCCGAGCTGAAGAATGCGCATGGCGAGAGGCGCCCGCTGACGCTGCTGCTTGCCGACATCGATTTCTTCAAGCAGGTCAACGACCAGCATGGCCACCCTGCCGGAGACGAGGTGCTGCGCCGAGTGGCCGCGCTGCTTCGCGAGTGCTTCGACGAGCACGGCATCCTCGGGCGAGTTGGCGGCGAGGAGTTCGGAATCAGCCTGCCCTCGACCTCCGTGCAACAGGCGCAAGCGCTGCTGCAACAGTTCCGTGCACGGCTGGCGCAGGCATGTCCTGGCCCTGGGGATAGCCCGGTCACGATGAGCTTTGGCGTCGCCGGGCTCGGCGACGGGGAAAGTCTGGACGCGTTGCGTGCGCGTGCCGACGCTGCGCTTTACGACGCCAAGCACTCCGGTCGCGATCGGGTCGTGGTGGCCGCCGATCCCCTGCCGTCGGCGGTCGCGGCGTGAGTGCGCGCCTCGTGGTGGTGGGTAGCGGTATCCAGCTCGGTCGCCACATCAGCGAACGCACGCTCGGCGAGATCCGCGCCGCCGATCGGGTGTTCGCGCTGACCGACGCGCCGACGCTGCAATGGCTGACGGGATTGCGCCCGGACCTCGACAACCTGGGCGCCTGTTACGCTGCAGACCGCGACCGTCGCGACAGCTACGCCGAAATGCAGGCGCGCATCGTTGCACCCCTGCACCATGGTTTACGCGTCTGCGCCGTGTTCTACGGGCATCCCGGCGTCTATGCGCAGGTGCCGCATCGGGCGATCGCGCTGGCGCGTGAGGCCGGATTCCCGGCGCACATGGAGCCGGGCATCTCCGCCGAAGCCTGCCTGATTGCCGACCTCGGCATCGATCCCGGTCGCCATGGCCTGCTGTCCTTCGAGGCGACCCAGTTCCTGGTTCGTCAGCACGCCGTCGACCCGTCCGCCGTGCTGCTGCTGTGGCAGGTTGCGCTCTGCGGTCAGCTCGACTGCACCGGCTTCGAACCCTGTCCACGCCGCCTGCAGTTGCTGGTCGACAAGTTGCTGCGTTGGTACGCAGCGCAGACACCGGTGATCCTTTATGAGGCCGCTCAGCTACCGATCGAGCGCTTTCGCGCCGAGCGCATCGCATTGGTCGAACTACCGCAGGCGCGGTTCAAGGAGTACACCACGCTGGTGATTCCGCCGACCCTGGCCTGCGTCGACGATTCCGCCATGCTGCAGCAGTTGCGCGCGATGGTGCCGACCGGGTCGCGTGTGCCGCTGCCGCCGCGCTGAGATCCCGTCCCCGGTGGCACGCGAGCGATTGCGGCGGCTCTGCGCGCGGCGGCATGGCTTCGCAGCGAGTTCAGCCTTTGCTGCGCGATTCATTGAACAACTGCAGAAGCTGTTCCGCGGTCATCAAGGCCCGGTTCCTGTTCAGCAACTTCCCGTCGCCCGCAAACAGCAGCAACTGGGTCGCCGTGGCTTGATGCTGGCGCATGAACTGTTGCGTATCCGGCCGACCGATGTCCGCGACCAGGAAATGCAAGTCGTCGGCGAGGCTTTCCCGCGCCTGGTCCATTTCCCGGGTCTGCTGGTTGCTGACCACCAGATTGGGATCGTAGACAAAAACCAGGGCAGGCTTGCCCGCGCCAATCTTGCCCAGATCCGCATCAAAGCCCCTCGGCAAGGTCAGCGCCACAAGCGCCACCATCCCGGCGATGAATGCGGCGGCAGCTCCTCGCCTCCACCAACGGCCAGTCACCTGGCCCGACTCAGTTCGCGCTTGCATCGATCATTCCTTTGTTGTGATGTCGTGAATCGACGGCAGCGCGCCCGGGAAATCAGCGCCATGCTGCCGCCCCAGCCTACGGCTATGGCCGGCTGTTTCGAGGCTTCGGGCTGCCGGCTACCGGGAACGGCAAGCACCGGTTGTCGTTTGTTCGCGGCCGCCGTCATCGTACAGGATGTTGATCGACGAGCCGTCTTTGCCCATCTGGGAAATCTTGCCGGGGTACCAGTCCGCGCCACCAGCCCAAAGGCACTCGACACGACTTCCAACGCGCCAGTCGTACTTGCGAACCTGTTTGAGCGTCAGCGTGTCCTTGGTGCCGTCGTCGAATGCCACCTTGATCCTGTCGCCTGAACGACTTTCCACCACGCCCGGGAACCAGTACTTCCCGCCACGATAGTTCCCCAGAACCCAGTCTCCAGGCGCTTGCGCAAAAAGCGCGCTGGGTGCCAGCAAACAGAATGACAACGAGAGCAGAAGTGCTTTCATGGCGGGCGATTTCCTCAGGCAAGATTCGGCGACAGTGCACGCCCGATGTGGGCAGATGGCACCGGATAGCTCGCCAAGTATGGTCCGTGCCGGCCAGCAACGGGAAGCCTGGAGTCCGTTTGACGGCGCGAGAGCGGAGCCTGGCCGCCCTCGCCGCCGATCCGCGTCGACGACCTGCTTGATCGCCAGCAAGGAGCCGGCATGCATACCTGCGGCTGGCATCGACGGGTACGCGTACGCGAGCGCCAGCGCGAATCGGGAAACACGCTTCCAGCGCTCAGCTGAGCTTCGCGACGTCAGCCCTTGAGCACCGTCAAGGCTCGTCCGGGTCGGCCAGCAACGATGTCCAGGATTAGAATGGCTCGCGATAGCGTCTTCCGAGGAGAGTACGATGCGGCGCCGTTTCAGCAGGTGGCGGCATGGAATGCTGTTGTTGATCGGCGGAATCCTTGGCTGGTGTTCGGCGGGATCTGCGTTCGCCGCAGACCCTGGTTCGTCCGCACCGCTGTTGTTTGCCGCGGATGAGCCGTTGCGCCTGCGCCTCGAGGCGCCGTACTCAAGGCTGTTCCGGGACAACCGGGGTGACCGCGACTTCAAGAGGGCTCGTCTGGTCTACACCGACTCGAGCGGCGCCGAGGTGGCCATCGATCTTGGCCTGCGCGTGCGCGGTCGGTCGCGGGCGGCGAACTGCGACTTCAAGCCGCTGTTGCTGAATTTTCCGGGCAAGGGCCTCGCCGACAGCGTATTTGCCGGGCAAAACAAACTTAAGCTGGTGACCCACTGCAAGCCGGGCGGCGTTTACGAGCAGTACCTGTGGCTCGAGTATTCGGCCTATCGCGTCTTCAATCTGCTGACCGACAACAGTTTGCGGGTGCGTGTCGTGGAGGCGACCTACTACGATTCGGAACGCCGGCGCGAGGTCGCCACCAAGCCCGGGCTGCTGATCGAGGACGAAAAGAGATTCGCGGCACGCCAGAGACTCGCGGCGGTCCCGGACTCGAAAATCGATCGCGCGCGTTACGACCAGGGTGCATTGGCCCTGGTCGAGATGTTCGAGTATTTCATCGGCAACACCGATTGGTCGGCCGTGGCCCCGCCGGTCGATGGCGATTGCTGCCACAACGTCGTGCCCTTCGCGCGCAACGACGGCACGCTGTTACCTGTCCCCTACGACTTCGATCTTTCAGGACTGGTCAACAAGCCGGAGGCGATGCCCGGTGCGGGGCTGCCCATCCGCCGGGTGCGCCAGCGACTCTATCGCGGTCCCTGCCGCGAGCTTTCCGTCATCGAAGCGAGCTTCGCGCCCTTCCTGCGCCAGCGCGCGGAGATCGCCGCCGTGTTTCAGGGCAATTCGCACCTCGACAAACAACGGCGGGAAAACTCGCTGCGCTACATCGACGAGTTCTACGCGGTCCTCGCCGATCCCGGGCGGGTACAAGTGGAGTTCCGGTCCGCATGCCCTTGATCGGCTGAACCTCGCCGAATCGGCGGCGATGGGCTAGCCCGCATTTCTCACACCGGTCGCGGATGATCGCGAAGAGCTTTGCGCCGAGCGCAAGGCGCGACGACGAGGAATGGTCATTCCATTGCAAGGAGGAGCAACGCCGCAGTCGGCGCAAAGAACGAGCGAGGGCCGCGAAGCGAAAAGATGCTGGCGACAGACTGCAATCGGAGCCTTCAGTCCGAGAGACAGCCGCCGTGTGAGGAAACGAGCATCTTTTCGCGCCGGTGTGAGAAATGCGGGCTACTGATCTCGACGCGGATAGAGGGTCAATCGCGCCGCGCCGTCGTCGCCCTCATCGGCGATCAGCAGCGACCCGTCGGCGCCCAGCGCGATGCCCTCGGGTTGCCAGTGCAGCCGCTTGGGCAGCGTCGCCACCGACACGACCTTGCCGTCGCGGGTGACCTCCGCCAGGCTGCGCTGGCGCCCGGCGAGAATCAGGTAATGCCCGGTCGCGGGATCGACCTCGACGCCACTCGGCTGAAACTTGTCCTCGTCGAGAGATGCTGTGAACGCAGCAAATGGAATCGTCAGCCGATCGCCCCGGACGAGTTGCCGGGTCTGGACCGACCAGCGATCGATGCACACCAACCCAGCCAGCGCGGCCGAGCGTGGGTTTTTCGAAACGAGGATCAACTCGCCCCGGTCGCTGGCGCTACCCAGACTCTCGAGTTCGTACTCGGCACCAAGGCCTGTGTCGTATTCCTCGCAACTGACGTCCTCGCCATCGGTGCCCTGCGGACAGGCATAAATGACACCATCGCTGGTGACCAGATAGATCCGATCTCCAAGCACGGTTATGCCTTCGAAGTCGGCGGCGACCGGATGACCATCTTTCACGATGGCGAAGGTGCTGCGCACGGCGCCGGTCGCCGGGTCCAATTCGCTGACCAAGCCCTTTTCGTCATTGTGCGCCAACAGACGATGGTCGCTGGTCATCGCCAGGCCGGAGATCTCCTTGAGGCGATGCGGCAGCTTGCGCTGCACCGCGTGGTCCTTGTCCAGGTGATAGCGTGCCAGGAGTCCGGACGGAAGTGGACGCTCCGCGCTGGCCGCAGCTTCGGGTACGGGCTTTCCGGCGGTTACCGGCGGCAGGAAATGCAGGACGACGCCCAGCAGCAGGACCAGCAGAGTCAAGATCTCGCGGCGTTCGATCGTCGGCATCTGCCACTCACCGAGGTCAGTCTTTCTTCGACCCGAGCTTGCTGAGCTCGGCCCACATCACATGCGGATCGCCCTGTTCGATGGCACGAACGAATTCGTCTCGATCCACCGATTTCTTGATCCTGAGGTCGAACTCGATGATCGACGTGCCGTCGTCCTGTGGCGTGATCTCGACGATCTGCCATCGCTTCACGTGCTGCTCGAGGAATGCAATGACGGAATGCTGCGCCGGTTCGGCCTGCGTGGCTTGAAGACTCAATCGTGCGTTGAAGGGTTTGCCTGGCTCCTCGACGCTGCTCTCGGGCGTCACGGTCTCGACGGTATTGATGTTTCTTGCCGGAGGCTGCGGTTCGGCGAGTCGCCAACCATTCAATGTGGCCGGGGAACTGCCGAAATCCAGCCGCCAGACGGTCAGGGCAACCGCGTTGAACAGCATGGACGCGATGACAGCTACGGCAAGCAACTGCACGCCGGCCGCCAATCCGGCACCGATGACGATGAACATGTACACGGCGTCCATGGAATCGTCGAGCGAGGTGCGGAAACGCACGGCTGCGACGATGCCCGCCAGGCTGAAGGCCAACGCCAGGCTACCCTTGGCCAGGAACACGACGAGCGTGATGGCGATCGGCACAACCAACAAGGTGTGCGCGAAGGCCTGGCTATAACGCTTGCGCGGTCGCGTCCAGCGGTAGACCCACACCACCGGCAGCACAACCAGCATCGCAGCGACCAGCGAAAGCAGGATCGGGACCGACTTTTCTGGCGCCAGCAACTGCATGGTGTCCGACAACTCGGGGGTTGTTGCCACCAAGCCGTTGGCGAGATCGGTGAGATCGACACTGGCTCTGGCGCCCTCGCGCATGCGCTCCTGGTTGACGTACACCCCGAGGACCGGAAACAGATGAAAGATACCGCTGGCGACGACAATGACCGTCACGTAGTACGCGACGAGCCGGACAATGATGTTGTTCAACATGCTGCCCCCAGATGGCGGAACGCTGCCGGATTCAAGGTCGCAAACCCAGAATCGCTTCAGGATAGCGCCATCAAATTGGGAGAGCTTGCGGAAGATCATCTCGGGCTACGTCCCAGGATCCGGATCGTGCATTCGGCTCGTCGAACCCAAACGCGGCTCCGCCGAGCCGGGGTTTGCATCGGACGTGGAAATCATGCTCCGCGCGCAGTCCGAGTGGCATGCCGCCCATCGGCGGCGGTCACTGCGGCTGCCCGGTTCCAGACCCGAACAAAGGTGATTTCGCGCTTCGCCACGGCCCGCAGATCTGGTTCCGCCCGGCGCGTTTGGCGTGGTACAGACGCTGGTCGGCGATGGCGTACAGTACTTGCCAGCTGGCACCATCGTCCGGGTACAGGGCCAACCCGCCGCTGATGGTGACGTCAAGCCGCTGACCTTCGAACTCGAAGCCGATGGTTTCCACCGCGTCCTTGAGGCGCCGACTCAGCGCCTGCGCCGCGGTCGCGTCGGCTCCGACAAACAGCAGCAGGAACTCTTCGCCACCGACCCGTGCCAACAGGTCTTCGGTGCGCTTGTCGGCAGCCAGCGTCGCGGCAATGGCGCGCAGCATCGCGTCGCCGGCGAGATGGCCATGGACGTCGTTGACGCGCTTGAAATGATCGATGTCCAACAGCAACAGTCCGAACGGGATGCCGAGCCGCGCAGAACGGGCGACCTCCTGCTGGAAGCGCTCCTCCACGGCGCGACGATTCGGCAGGCCGGTCAACGCATCGAGCGCCGCCTGGTTGCGCAGCAGTTGCTCCATGCTGCGCACCTCCACCGCGAGCAGTGCAAAGGTGCCGGCCACGGTCACCAGCAACTGGCCGATCGCCAATGCAGCGGTGACCTGTCCCGCGCTCTCCGGATTGCTGAGCGGGATCATCTGCGTCAGGAACAACAGTCGCACGCTCCACAGCGTGGCGGCGACCAGTCCCGCGACGGCCACCAGTCGCACGCTATTGCCAGCCTCTCCCGGCAGATTGGCGAGCAGTCGCAGCGAGGCAAAAACAAAGGCGGCAATCGCCACCAGCGTGGGTGCGATGAAGTTGAGCCGAGGTTGGAACTCGCCGAGGAAATTGTTCCAGGCCAGCAGACCGATGACCGGCAGCGCCACAGCCAATGCCCAGCGCGAATCGAACTGGATCGCGCCATGCCAGAGCAGCGCGCGTATCGAGATCAGCGGCGCCACCGTGATCAGCGCATTGCCACAGAAGTACGCCAGCGACGGCGGCAGCAGCCGCGACGACAGCACCACGAGGATACCCAAGGTGTAGACGAACAGACCCCAACCCCAAAAGCGCAGCGCTGGCGCCGGTCGCTCACCGCGGGCCACGCCGAAGCACAGCCCACCGAGCAGCAGGTTCATCAACAGAATGGCGACGTTGAGGGTGCCGTCCGGAATCATGAGCCTGTGCGGGTTGGGGGTCCGGGCGCAACCCGTCACTCCTCGGCGGGCCCTCTGCCACCGGCCGGCCCGAGTTCGACGATGGCACATTGCTGCGTGAATGCAGTGTAGCCATCGGTGCCGGGGATGGGAATTCCGGAATGGCGTATCGAGTTCCGGGCACTCCGAAAGCCCGACGCCCCCGTTGAACGCGTTGTCAGGTCCCGGCCATCGAGGCCGCCAGCCCGAGCAGTGCGCACGCGACAATCACCTGAATCACCGTGCGCTTGTAGCGAAACAACGCGATCGCCGCGCCGAGGGCGAGCAGTGCGGCAATCCAGTCGATGTCGCCAGCGAAACCGGTTGGCCACAGCGCATGTTGGGCAAAGAACAGCGCCAGGTTGACGATGACACCGACAACCGCCGCAGTGATCGCCGTCAACGGCGCCGTGAACCTGAGTTCGCGTCGGGTGGACTCGACCAACGGACCGCCGGCAAGGATGAACACGAACGACGGCAGGAAAGTGAACCAGGTCACCAGCGTGGCGGCAACGGCACCGGCGAGGAACAGCTGATCGGGCCCGAACAGTGCTTGCCCGTGGCCGCCGACAAAGCCGACGAAGGCGACCACCATGATCAATGGGCCGGGCGTGGTCTCGCCGAGCGCCAGTCCGTCGATCATCTGCGTCGGCGTCAGCCAGCCATGGTGACCGACCGCGCCCTGGTAGACGTAAGGCAGCACCGCATAGGCGCCGCCAAAGGTCAGCAGCGCGGCCTTGGTGAAGAACCACGCCATCTGCGTCAACGTGTGGTCCCAGCCGTACATCGCGTTCAGCAGCGCCATCGGCACGGCCCACAGCAGGAAACCGATGGCGATGACGCCAGCCAGGCGACTCCAGCGGAAGATCGCGTGCGTCGGGATGTTGCTGTGATCGTCGATGACGGCCGCTTGCTGTGTTCCCGTCGATCCCGAATGTGCGCCGCCGACCGCAAATGCAGCCGGCGCGATGCGGCCACCGAACATGCCAACCAGCGCAGCGGTCAGGACAATGGCCGGGAACGGCGCGTCGATGCCGAAGATGGCCAGAAACGACGCCGCCGCGATGCCCCACAGCCAGCCGTTCTTCAGCGTCCTTGAGCCGATCCGCCATGCAGCATGAGCGACGATGGCGACCACCGCCGGCTTGATCCCGTAGAACAGTCCGGCGACCACCGGCAGATCGCCGAAGGCCACGTACAACCACGACAGCGCGATCAGGATCAGCAGCGACGGCAGCACGAACAGCCCGCCGGCAACGATGCCACCCCAGGTGCGATGCATCAGCCAGCCGATGTAGGTCGCCAGTTGCTGCGCCTCGGGTCCGGGCAGCAACATGCAGTAGTTGAGCGCATGCAGGAAGCGCCGCTCCGAGATCCAGCGACGGTTCTCGACCAGTTCCTGATGCATGATCGAAATCTGCCCGGCCGGCCCGCCGAAACTGATGAAGCCGAGCTTCAGCCAGAAGACAAATGCCTGCATGAAGCTGATCGGCTTTGGCGCCAACGTTGCATCTGCCGAGGGTGGCGCCGCTGATGGGTTCATCACCAGAGTTGGGGTCCGTTCGCGCAGGCCAGATGTGCGTTTCCGACGGGCAGGACTTGCATCAGGCATGAAGCCGGTCGCAAACCATCAGAGCACGTCGCAGCATCTCATGATCGTCCTCAAGAGGCGGCACAGGACGACGGCGATTCAGGATACCCGCTTGGCGCCCGCCGGCCAGGGTCTGCAGGCGTTGACCCGACGACTTTGGTCAGCGTATGGAATTGGGTGGCTGTCCGTCCACGCTACTCATTGCTCGATGACCAGCAGGGTCGAGGTGGCAGAAGCATGCAGGCGCCCGGCTGCGTCGACCAGCCTGGCCTCGGCGAATGCCACGCGCCGACCTATCGAGAGCACCCGGCCCTCGGCGCGCAGTGGTCCGGTCTGGCTGGTCATGGCCTTGTGGTAGGCGACCTTGAGTTCCAGGGTGGTGTATGACTGCTTTGCTTTCAAGCTCGAGTGCACCGCGCATCCGCAAGCGGAATCGAGCAAGGTAGCGGCGTAGCCGCCATGCACCATGCCGATTGGATTGTAGGCATGCAGACCCGGCGTGCCCTCGAACACCGCCATTCCCATGTCCACTTCGGTCAAGGAGAAGTCCAGCGATTCGGCAATTCCCGGGCGTTTCCCGGAGGCCATCAGCGCTTGCAGCTGCTGCAAACCGGTGAGGTCGGGTCTTGCCGACCGGTCCGTAACATCGGAGATCAGATTCATTGCAATCCTCCAAACGAACCGCAGGTCACTTCACCTGGATGACGATCTTGCCCTTTGCGCGCCCCGTCTCCTGGTAGCTGATGGCGTCATTGATCGCGAGGAAGGGAAAGGTCCGGTCCACGACCGGCTTGATGATCCCGGATTCGATCAACTCGGCAATCTTGCCCAGCTGGCCACCGTGGGCGTGCATGAAGACGAAGGAATAGTCGATGCCGTGGCGCCGGGCCTTGCTTCGGATGCCACGGCTCAACAGTCGCATGACCTGCCGGAGGAACCAGTTCAGGCCGTTCTCCCGGGCGAAGGCAAGGTCCGGCGGACCGGAGATGGAGACGAGTTTGCCGCCAGGCTTGAGCACCTGGAGCGACTTTTCCAGAGTGTCCTTGCCCAGGCTGGTGAGGACCAGGTCGTAGCCGCTCAGCACTTTGGAGAAATCCTCCTTCGTGTAGTCGACGACGACATCCGCACCCAGGCACTTGACCAGGTCGACGTTGGCGGTGCTCGTCGTCGTCGCCACCGTTGCGCCGAGGTGCCGGGCCAGCTGGATGGCAAACGTGCCGACGCCGCCGGACCCGGCGTGGATCAGGACTTTCTGTCCCTTTTTCACGGCGGCGCGCTCGACCAGGACCTGCCATGCGGTCAGCCCGACCAGGGGAATCGAGGCGGCTTCAATCATGGTCAGATTCCCGGGCTTGCGTGCGACTTCGGATTCATCGATGGCGATACGCTCGGCAAAGGTCCCGATCCGGCCCGTGCCTGGTCGCGCATACACCTCGTCGCCGATCTTGAAGCCCCGGACGTCGGATCCGACTCCAACCACGACGCCGGCCACGTCGTTGCCCAGGATCAGCGGCAAGCGATACGGGAGGATGAGCTTGAACTCGCCGTCACGAATCTTGGCGTCGAGTGGATTCACTGCGGTCGCATGGATATCGACCAGGACATCGCGCGGGCGAACCTCGGGCTCCGGCACCTCGCCGAAGCGCAACGCGCCTTTCTTTCGGTAACGATCGAGGATGAATGCCCTCATGACTGCGTTGCCTTGCGCAGGTCGAGGCGCAGGTCCTTGCGAATGCCGGCATCCACCAGGCGGGTCGGCGCGAAACGGCGCAGCATGCGCAGGCGATTGGCGAGCCCGCCGGCGGCATAGCGGAGCTTGGGCACCTCGGCCAGCGCGGCCTTCAGCACCACCTCGGCGACTACCGCCGGGTCGTCGCCGGTCGCCATGATCTTGGCGAGCAGCGCGTTTTGCAGCGCGCGGATTTCGCGATATTCGTCCAGCGTTGCATCGGGCGGCAGCAGGTTCGCGTCGAATTGGGTCTTCGTGTACGCCGGCTCGATCACCGACACGCGGATACCCCGGGTGCGCAATTCGTGGTCGAGCGATTCGGAATAGCCCGCGACGGCATGCTTGGTGGCCGAATAGAGCGCCGCGTACGGCATCGGCAGGAAGCCCAGCACCGAACCGATATTGATGATTCGGCCGTTGCCCTGGCGGCGCATGTGCGGAACGACGGCGCGGGTCATGCGGACCAGGCCAAAGAAGTTGGTTTCGAAGATCGCCTTGGCCTGCTCGATCGAGCTCTCCTCCGCGCCAGCGGGGGCAACACCGAAGCCCGCGTTGTTCACCAGCAGGTCGATGCTACCCTCCCGCCGAATCAATTCGCTCACGGCGGCGTCAACCGATTCGTCGCGGGTGACATCGAGCGGCAGCATGGCGTAAGCCTGCTGGCCGGAGGACACGCCGCGCCGACTGGTGCCGTGGACCTTGTAGCCCGCCGCTGCCAGGCGGAGCGCCGTGGCCTCGCCAATGCCAGTCGAAGCGCCGGTGACGAGTGCAATTTTCTGCTTGGCTTTCATGTGAGTACCGTTCGCGATAGCTGAGGAAGATTGGTGAATATGATGAGCGTCATATCAAGGATCAAGGCGAAGCGCCAAGTGCGCATGGCAAGGTCAATTCTCGGCAGGAATGAGCTTGTTCAGCGCCGCCTTGCACAGCGCATCGGACAGCCTGGGGTCGTCGACGGCGCGTGCCAGCACCAGGGTGCCGACCATCGTCGCGATGGTGACCAACGCGCGCTCATGCGCGTCGGCCTGTCCCCAGTCAGGTGAATGCCGCGAGACCAGGTCGATCATCTCCTTGATGCGACGAGTGGCTGCGCGCCGCACCTCCGGGGCCTGCCGGGGCATCTCCGAAGCCAGCGCTGCCGCGGCGCAACCGGTCTCGATCTCTTTGATGTGCTCTTTCGAAAGGTAGGCCCGCAGCATCGCAGCGAGCGCTTGCTGCGGCGGCAAACTGGCGGCGATCCGCTCCATCATCGCCACACTCTCACCACCCGCCCGATCGGCGGCTTCGGCGAGCATGGCCTCGCGCGACTGAAAATGGGCGTAGAAGCCGCCGTGGGTCAGGCCGGCGTCCTTCATGATGTCGGCGACACCAGTGCCGTGGTAGCCGCTGCGCCGGATGGCGCGCGCGGCGGCGTCTACGATACGCTCGTGGGTGGCTTCCTTGGATCGTGCAGTCGAGCGTTTCATATGATGCACATCATACATTTGCTCAAGCCACGGGGCAAGAGACTTTGTGGCCGGCCGGCGGCGCACCCGGCGGAATCCGCACGGTGAGGCTGTGCGGGTTCGCGCCCCACCATGCTGCCGATGAAGATACGCAGGACCCGCGTCGCCAGCGCTGCGTGGCGGCGTGGCGCCGGCCTCAGGCGTTTGGGCAAAGCCAGCTCTCACTACCGCATCAGCGCATCCAACTCGTCGCGTGTTGGCGCCGCGGGGAACATCAGGAATGTCTCGCCACACGATTCAGTCAGATGAGACGCGCGCCACCAGTCTTTCGAACTCGCGCATCGATTCGACGTCGTCCTTCGCCGCCAGCAGCGGCGCGACCCGTTCACGGACGGCGCCCAGATCGAGTCCGTGCGGGCGATAGCGACGCAGGATCATCTCGAGGGGATCATACCGGCTGCCGCGGATCGCTCAGTGCGCGTTCCTCGTTTCGACCTGGAATCGCCCAGGAGCATGAAACCTCGTCTTTGCGAATTCCGCTTCTGGCCCAAAAATGCTCACAGGCCACCAGCAGCGCCTGCTCGAAAATAATCGCGGAAGGGCCGACGGTTACCCGGCGCCCCGCACAGATATTCCTCGTGCCCAACGCCTACGCCACCCCTGCACCCACCGGTCGATGGCGTCGTGTAAAAACACGTTCGCCAACAACGGCAAGATCACCGCACTTCGTCTGAATTCCAAACCGCTTGCCCCGCAGCGTCATGGCGAACGCCCTTTCTGCGCGCGGCCTTCCCTTGCCCTCGGCCTGGACCTCCCAGGTTCCGCACAGAACACATCCATGCATGCCACGGGTCTGCTGACTCCGAGGAACCGGGACCACCGCTCGCGATTGCGCGGTGACCCTTGCCGTCGGAAGCGGACGACGGCCCGTTCGAATTCGAACGCCAGCGCACATCAACGGTCTCGGCGGCGGCGGTTCAAGGTTCCAGCGCGGGTGGATCATCAGCACAGGCATGGCGTCAGCGTGCGGATTTCGGCGCAAAGGGCGGACTGTGCGCCGCTTTGGCACGTTTTCTGCGTATGCGCCGGGCAAGGGTTCCCGTGTGGGAATCAGACGCAAGAAGTGATGGTGGAAAGTGATTAGATCAACGCTTGATGGTGCGGCAGCATCGATGGGTGAACTGGCAACATCGCGCCGTGGCGCGGCCGACAATGGAGCACAGCGATGAATCGCCGTCTCAGCCTCTATGCCGGCGCAATCCTGTCCTTGGGCCTTGCGCTGGGCGCTGCCTGGGTGGTGCTGGCCGCGGTCGACGCCTTGATCTGGCGCCCCTTGCCCTATCCAGATCAAGATCGCATCGTGCGCATCTCGCGTGAGCAAGGACCGGAGCGCATCGGGCCGCCGGTCTCGGCACCGGCCTTTGCCGATCTGCGTGAGCGCCAGCAGTCTTTTGAGGCTTTCGCGGCCTTCAGTAGTGAGAGCGTGATCATCACCAGCGAGCATGCGACGCAGGTGCTGGGTGCAGTGGTCTCGGGTCAGTACTTTGAGGTCTTCGGGCTGCCCATGCAGCAGGGCCGGGCACTGACACTGGATGACGAGCGTAGTGATGCGCCCCCGGTCGCGGTGATTTCCTTTGCCTATTGGCGCGACACTTTCGCCTCGGGCGCGGTGCTTGGACAAGAGCTGATGATTGACGGCAGGGCTCACAGCATCGTGGGTGTCGCTGCCGAAGCGCTGCGTCTGCCGGACGGTGCGGCAATTGCGCGCGCGCTCAAAGTGAGTGCGGACAACTCGCGTGGCAACAACTACCTCTTGTTGGTCGGAAAGCTCAAGGCGGACCGCAACATCGCCACTGCGCAGGCCGAATTCACGGCATTCGGCGCAGCGTTCTCAGAGCGTTTTCCAGAGAATCATGCGCAACTGGATTTCTCCATCCGCACGCTCAAGGATCATCTGACCGAGCGCTGGGAAGGACCGTTCAAGCTGCTGATGGCGGCGATCTTGCTGCTCTTGCTGGTAGGCGGCGCGAGTTTTGCCAATCTGTTGTTGGCAGATCACGCGGCGCGCCAACGTGAGTTCGCCACGCGCCTGGCGCTCGGCAGCAGCGCCGGGCGCTTGGCGGCCATGGCGCTCAGGGATTCCTTGCTGTTAGTCGCTCTGGCCAGTGCCACTGGCTTCGCCATCGCCGCCTTGGTCCTGCCGCATCTTCCACAGTGGTTGCTCGGTACGCGTTCTTTGAGTTTGTGGCCCGCACCGACATTGATCGTTGCCGCTGCCGCACTCACCATCGCGCTGCTGAGCGCCGCTGTCGTCGCTCGCGCCACCTGGTCGGCAGTGACCAAACAATCTCTATCCAACGCCAGCCGCGGCAGCAGTCTGCACAAGCGCGCGCACCATTTGCGTCGCGTCCTGGTGATCGCACAGATCGCGCTGTCCCTGGTACTGCTCAGTGGCGCCGGATTGATGACCGAGAGCATGCGCCGCTTGCTCAATGTGAATCTCGGATTCTCGATGGATCATTTGGCGGCGATGCGTATCGTTTTGCCCGCCGAGACGCTCAGTTCGGCCGCAGTGCCGGACGGTGTTTATCCGGGCGCTGGTTCGTCCGGGCAACTGTTGCTGCAATTGGAGCGCGAACTGGCCGCGCAATCTGGCATCGACGCCGTAGGCATCGTCTCGCGCGCCCCCGTGATCGACGGTAACGGCGTCAATACCGGCTTTAATATCGAAGGCGAACCGGCGGCGGCTGAAGGGGCCGCGCCGCTGGTCGAATTTCGTTTCGCCACGCCGGGATATTTCAAGGCCCTGGGGCAGGATCTGGTTGATGGCCAGCTCCTGGGCGAGCTTGCGGCCGATCTGGATCAACGTCGTGTGCTGGTCAACAGCGCGCTGGTCGAACGCCATTTGGCGCATCGCGAAGCAGTGGGTGCGGTGATCCTGAGTGGCACCTTGCGTCTTCCGATCCAGGGTGTGGTCAAGGGTGTGCGCCAGAACGGCTTTGATGAACCGGCACGCCCCGAGTTGTATGCCAGTTATCTTGATTTCGCCGCCCCCAGCAATGCGGTCATTGTCGTGCGCTCGGCCTTGCCGCTGGCCGAACTGCTGGAACGCACGCGTTCCGTGGTGGCGCGTCTGCACCCCGGCATTCCGGTGTACGCAGCGCAAAGCTTCGCCGAGGCCGCCAATGGCTGGACACAAAGGCGCGAGTTCCTGCGCACCCTGATGCAGTTTTTCTCGATTGCGGCTTTGGCCATCGCGCTGGTTGGCTTGTACGCGCTGTTCGCCCATGCCGTGGCTCAGCGCGCGCTCGAGTTCGGCATTCGCCAGGCGTTGGGCGCTGCCCCTTTGCTGGTTTTGGCGCGCGTGCTCAAAGAGGGATTGTTGGTCGCCGTGCTTGGAATCGCTGCGGGTCTGCTGTTGTCGTATTTGCTTGCGCCGGTCTACCAGAGTCAGATCTACGATATTCGCGCCACGGATCCCATGGTCCACGCCCTTGCCGCGGTCTTGCTCTTCGTTGGCGCCATCCTGAGTGTCTTCGTACCCGCCTGGCGCGCCCATCGCGTGCCGGCGCAAGTCGCGCTGCGCTCGGAGTGAGGCGTGGTGTGCGATCAAGTGCGCTGCTTCCTTGTCGAGCGGACTTTCTGCGCCGCCGTTGCGAGGTCTGGCGCGCGTCGGTAGCGCGATTGCGCGCGCCCCTGCCTACGGCGCCTCGTGCCACGGCATGCCAAGGGTCGACGCGATCCAGGCACGCGCGAAGCGCCACTGGCGCCCGACGGTGGCCACCGAACTGTCGCAGGCTTCGGCGATTTCCTCGATCGAGAGCCCGCCAAATAGCCGCATTTCCACGACCCGCGCAGTTTCGGGTTGCACGCGTGCGAGTTCGGTCAGTGCCTGGTCGAGTTCGACCCAGTCGATGCCGCCGCTGTTGCTTGGATGATCGTATTCGTGCAGATCCTGCAACGACACCGCCGCCTGACCGCTGCCGCGCTTCTCGGCGGAGCGTTCGCGCAGGTAGTCGATCAACACGCGGCGGATGACAGTTGCGGCGATCGCGAGAAAATGACTGCGGTTGCGCCACACCGCCACGTTCTGTCCGAGCAGGCGCTCATAGGCATCGTTGGCCAGTTCGGTCGCCTGCAGCGTAGCGTTGCCGTTGCGCCGCAGTTGCGCGCGCGCAAGTTCACGCAATATCGGGTACACGGCTTCGATCAGCGCGGTTTCAGCCGCCTTGTCGCCGTCGCGCCAGCGGCTGAGCAGATCGGTGATCGGTGCCTGCATGTTCCTCGGTTCCCTGGCGAAAGGCGCGGCAGCGTGCCCGGCGCAGCGTACGCGGGCGAATTCTAACGCGCCGTAACCGGCCACATTGATTTTTCAAATGGGTGTCGAACCACAGCCAACCGGGCGACAAGCCCTCGTCATTGCGCAGTCGCACAAGCTCCCGCGTGATGACGAGGTTGGCTGTCGTTCGACGTCAATCAGAATTGTTGTTCGACCGCGTGATCGATTGCAGGTCCAGGTTACGCGTTGCTGTTCACAGGAGAACCAAAAACGCAGCAGTCAGCTGTCGATCAAGCAACAAAGGTGGCGAATGTCGAGCAATGTAACGACTTTGGTCTAGGATACGCGCCCCTTTGCGTTCGGTTTTCACCGAGACGCACGCACGCTTGGTTGCAACCATCTTTTCAATGAGGTTTGTGCGCCAACATGAAGGCCCGGTACGACTTCGATTGCCTGCGGGCGGCGAACGCCAATGTTCGCGGGCGGCGTCGATGACTGTGGTCCTCGATGGCGCGCGCTGGCTGCTTGCGCAACAGATTTTCGATCGCGTCATCGACTTGCCCGCGGCGCGCCGCAGCGCTGCGCTTGCAGGCGACTGCGCGGGCGATGATGAACTGTTGCGCATGGTCGAAGGCCTGATCGAAGCAGACGCTCAAGCAGCACCCGAGCCGGCACCGGCAATCGCGACGCTCAGTCGGCTGGCGGACCCGGAGCTTGCGGCGGGAACGCGGATCGGCGCCTTCAAGATCGAGCGGCTGATCGGCGTTGGTGGCATGGGCCGGGTTTATCTGGGCAGTCGCGCCGATGGCAGAGTCGAGCAACTGGCCGCGATCAAGACCATCCGCGGGGCCTTCGCCGGACGCGATCTGTTGCAACGGTTCAACCGCGAGCGGCGCATCCTCGCCAAGCTGGACCACCCCAATATTGCGCGCTTCATCGACGCTTTCGAGAGCACCGATGGCGCGCCCTCATTCGCGATGGAGTACATCGCCGGCACGCCCTTGCTCGACTACGTGCGGGACCAGCGGCTGGACATCGCTGCGCGGCTGCGCCTGGTGGTCAAGATCGCCGGCGCCGTCGATTACGCGCACCGACAATTGGTCGTCCATCGCGATCTCAAACCGGGCAATGTACTGGTGGATGCCAGCGGCGAACCCAAGCTCCTGGATTTCGGCATCGCCAAGTCGATCCAGCAGCATCAGGAGCATTCGTTACTCGACGGACAGACCGCGCCTGAGTCGCGCTATCTGTCGCTGCGTTACGCCGCGCCGGAACAATTCGCGGGCGAAACCGAAGGCGTTTCGATCGATATCTACGCGCTGGGTGCGCTGCTCTACGAGGTGCTGACGGGACGCCCGCCGCTGGAACTCGACTCATTGTCGCTGGCCGCAGCGCAGTCGCGCATCCTCCACGAAATGCCACGCGCGCCGAGCGACGTGGCGTCACCAGAGTTGCCATACGCCAGCTCGCGGCTGCGCGGCGACCTCGATCGCATTGTCCTGCACGCGCTGAAAAAGGAACCCGAGCAGCGCTACGCGTCAGCGGCGGCCCTCCTGGCAGACCTGCAACGGGTGCTCGAGCACCGCCCGATCAGCCCGCGCGGATCGCATCACTGGTATTTGCTGGCGCGCTTCTTGCGGCGAAACGCACTGTCGACCGGGCTTGCCGCGAGCGTTTGCGTGGTGCTCGCGACATCGGCGTTTGCTCTCTATCGACAGTCCATCGACGTGCGCCAGCAGCGCGACGAGGCACGCGCGGTCACGCAATTCCTGGTGGAGACTTTCCGCTCGGCCGATCCCGCCCATGCCGGCGGGCAAGCGCGGGTAGCTGCACTGATCAGCGGTGCCGCCAGGAAACTGCAATCGCGCACCGACATCGAGACGCACACGCGCCTGCTGCTCGGACTTGCGTTGGCCGAAGCCAGCATCGGCAGCGGCACACCGTCCTCCGCGGTCAACATCGACGTGTTGGCGATCGCGGACGATCCCGCGTTGTCGGTTGCCGAGCGCGCACGGGCCAACCGGATAGCCGCAGCGATCACCTTGGCGGCCGACAACTACGACGAGTCCGAGCGTCGCGTCGGCGCCGCGCTGCGCGATGAGCAGGATCCGGCTGCAATCGCCAGCTTGTACGACAACCAGGCCAAGCTGAAGCAACGACGCGGCGATTATTCCGGCGCTGTTGCCGTTCTGGCTGCAGCCGATCAGGAGCTGTCGCTGCGCCTTGGCGAAGACGTGACTGTGGTCTTTCGCACGCGTCTGCAGCGCGCCATGGCGATGGCCATCGCCGGCGATCTCGAAGGCGCGCTCGCCCTCGCGCAGGCCGTGACCGCGCGCATGCGGAAGACACAGCAACCGCCGGTCGAGATCGCCGCGGCCTTGCGATCGCTGGCCTACCTGCTGTCGCGAACGGACCGAGTCATCGAGGTTCTGCCGGTGACGGAAGAATTACTGGCGATCGTCGCCGTCGAGTACGGCAGCAATTCGTTGGCGTATGCCAGTGCGCTGATGCAAAGGGCGGTAGCGCTGGCCAACCTCAAGCAATGGCCGGCTGCGGTCGATTTGTTCAAGCACGCGCGCGCCCTGATGGTCAACGAGCTTGGCGAGGACAATCTGGCGGTGGCCAAACTCGAATACAGCCTGGCTCACGGATTTCTTGACGAGAACGATGCACCCGCGGCATTGCCATACATCGCTCATGCCGTTTCCGTGGCGCGCAAGACCTGGGGGGAAACCCACGACGACAGCGTGCGCTTTGTGCTGATCCAGTCGCGAGCATTTCGCCTCCTGGGCCAGCATGCGGACATCGTGGCGTTGCTCGACCCGTTATTGCAGCAGTACATCCGCAGCAAACCGGACACGCTGCTGCGCCTTTGGCTGCAGGTGGACCTCGCCGAGGCCCTTGCGCACACCGGCGAGGTTCAGCGGTCCGCTCAACTACTGCTGGAACTCAACCCATACTGGACGCAACACGCGGCATCCGCCGCAGCACTTCGCAAGCGTGCCGATGAGGTTATCTCCCGCATCGACCAGACTGCTGTTTCATCAATCCGAGAGGTTTACCATGACTAAGCGAATAGTAGTTGCGCTGGCCGCCGTGCTGGCAACGTCACAGGCGGCCGCCATCGTCCACATTCTCAACGATGTGCCGGTGTGCCCGCCAACCAGTTACACCAGCACCCATATCCCGCACTTCAGCGTCCCGCACCTGGCCGTGGAGTTCGGTCCAACACCAGCCGGGTCGCATCCGTACGCTTCGGGCAAATGCGGAATCGGGATGATCAGCGCGGCGACCGGCGTGTGCCCGGGGCAGCAGGCGCCTTTTGCCTACGACATCTTCGACTACTGGAACGTCGCCAATCCACCGATCGACCGCCAATTCCGCCAGGAACTGCAGGTCGACAGCTTTGCCGGCATTCCGATCGGCGGACGCGTCAAAGTCTCGGAACTGAGTTTCAGCGGCGGTGAAACCGTCAGTTTCTACCTGGATCGCCCGGATGCTTCGACCACCGACATGACCATCGGTCACCGCATTTGTGCCAGCTACTGTCTCGAGGAGGAAGTCGGTCGCTTCGATTTCCCGATCCTGCCACCGACTCACGCCGTGCCCATGATCGTCACCTGGTCGACCGGTCGCCACATCGCCTACCAGAAGCGCAAGGTCAGTTGGTCCTTTGGCAACAGCAATCCACCGGGCATGAATTTCACCGGCTTGATCATGTTGAAGCCGGGTGCACAGGAGCTGACTTTCAGCAACGGCATCGTGCACGGGATCTGTGGCGCAGACATGACCCGAGTTCGTTTCGTGGAACCAAGATTCGTGAACGTCTCGTCAAGTTCCATGTAATGAACTGCGCGTGTAATCGATCACCCAGTTACCCGGAACTGGCTTGACGGTGGGCTGCTCGCGCGCGAACGCGCCGGGCCCAAGGCGGGAAACACGGCCGTATCGAGCGCGCTCCGGTCAGCGGCGTGCGCGCCAATGTGCACTCGTGCACACCGACGCCATCGTCGCGGTGGCGCACCACGGCCTTGCTTGCGAAACAATTTTCGTGAGCGTGATCGATTGTCACGCTCCAGTCCGCGGAGATAGGGGAGAAGGCAATGTCGCCTTCCAAGCGCGGGGCGCGAATGCGTTCCCACTCACTTGCTGGGATGTCGCCTTCGACTTCTGCCGCATCGACGCCCAGCGGCTCAATCCGTAAAGGAATTCCAACCATGAAGCACAAACTCACGCTGGCTCTCGCCGCTGCCGCTGCCTTGTTCACGGGTATCACGGTCAGTCAACCGGCTTATGCCGTCCCCTGCAACATTGCCTGCATGCAGCAATACAACCTGTGTCTGGTGAGCACGCCGCATGCCGCCCTGGATTGCAAGCGGTTCCTGATCGCGTGCCAGAACACCTGCATGTGGGACTAGCAATTGCCCAACCATGAGCCGCGTCAGACTGAAGTCTGTTGGCGGCATTCATGCGCCAGCGGGGCGCGCCGCGCCCCGCTGATTGATCAGGCCCTCATGCCGAGACCGCAATGAAAAGACACATCAAATCCGTCCTGTCCTCCGCGCTGATCGTCGCGCTTGGCGCTGGCGTGGGCCTGTTGGCCGCCCAAGGGCTGAAGGCGCTGACACCCAACTACGTCAGTGGCGACTATTCGGCGCAACGTGCACAAGCCCGGCATTCGGTCATTCTGCTCGGGACTGCGTGGTGCGACTTCTGCACCAAGACCCGCGCGCACCTGCAATCGCGTGGCGTGCAGTTTGCCGACCTGGACGTCGAAAGCTCCAAACTGGCGGAGGAATGGCATCGCAAGCTCGGCGCCCAAGGCGTGCCCGTCATCCTGATTGGCGATCGCCAGATCCGCGGATTCAATCCGGATGAAATGGATGCCGCCATTGCTGCGCTCGGCGACGATCTGCTGGCAGGTGGGCCGCGCTGATCTTGTGAACCTCAGCGGTAGCTGAGCCGGCGGTCATCATTGCGTCGACTGAAATCACCGCCTTCTTGTGTCTCCGCGTTCTGCGTTTGATGGTCGAGGCGACTACCCGCTGGACGAACGGGACATCCACTTTTTGGCAAGACGATCGGCAGACGAACGGGACAGGGTGTCCCGGAAGTTCTGCACGTTGCCGATATCCCCGCGTGCGCACGAGTACACTGATTCAACCTTCCGTGCCGAGGGCGCGCCCATGCGAGCAGCGGTGATCAGCCTGGTCATCCCCGCTTACAACGAAGCGGAACTGCTGCCGCGTCTGCTCGACAGTGTCGACGTGGCGCGCGCCCGTTTCGCCGCGGCCGATGCCGTCGAGGTCATCGTTGCCGACAACCAGTCCACCGACGCCACCGCTGAGCTCGCCAGCGCGCGCGGCTGTCGCGTGGCACCGGTGGAACAGCGCTGCATCGCCGCGGCGCGCAATGGCGGTGCCGCGATCGCCAGCGGCGACATCATCGCCTTCGTCGACGCCGACATCGTCATCCATCCAGACACCTTCTCGGCCATCAGCGCGGCAATGGCCGATTCGGCCGTGGTCGGCGGCGCCACCGGCGTCACCCTGGAGCGCTGGTCGGCGGGACTCGCCTGTACCTACGCGATGATGGTTCCGATGATCTGGGCGACCGGTTTCGACACCGGCGTGGTGTTCTGCCGACGGCTCGATTTTGCTGGCCTCGGTGGCTACGACGAATCGCGTCTGGCGGCGGAGGACGTGCATTTCCTCTGGCGCCTGAAGCGGCTTGGCCACTCGCGGCGCCAGCGTCTGCTGCGTCTGCGTTACGCCAAGGCGGTGGCGTCGACGCGCAAGTTCGACCGTTACGGCGACTGGCACTACTTCACGCAGATGCCGGCGATGGCGATCAAGTCGCTGGGCCGCAGCCGCTCGCTGACCGATTTCGCGCGGCGCTACTGGTACGAGGACCGTTGAGCGGCGCGCCTGGTTCACGCCTCCGCCACCACCTCGACCCGGTTGCGGCCGCCATGCTTCGCCGCGTAAAGCGCCGCATCGGCGCGTTTCAGCAGTTCCGAGGCGTTCTCGTCGGCTCGCGGAATGGCATGCAGTGCGCCGGCACTCAGCGTGACCGAGTGCTCATCGTTGCCGAGCGTGCGCGGCGGCAAGGCCTCGACCAGCGCGCGCATGCGCTCGGCGACGCGCAGCGTGGTGTCGCGATCGGCGTCGACCATCAGGCAGGCGAATTCTTCGCCACCGTAGCGCGCCACCAGATCCTGTTGCCGCATCGCGCTCTGCAGGGCCTGGGCGACGGCACGCAGCGCGGCATCGCCGGCGAGGTGGCCGTGACGATCGTTGTATTCCTTGAAGTGATCGACGTCGACGACGATCAGGCCGATCGGCAAACGGCGCACGCGCGCGCGCTCGATCGCGGCGTCGAGCGCCTCCATCAGGCGGCGGCGGTTGGCGACGCCGGTCAATGGATCCTGGTAGGACAGTTCGGTCAGCCGCTGGTTGGCGCTATCCAGCGCAGCAGTGCGCGCGGCGACTTCGCGTTTGAGCAGCCGCTGGCGTGCGCGCAGGCCGCGGTTGTAGATCAGCACCGAAGCCACCAATGCGAGCAAACCGGCCAGAGCCAGCAGCGCCTGCAGCGCCGGGCGCTGCCACCAGTAAGGCAGGATCTCGATCGAAAGCAACTCGGCGCTGCTCGGCGTACCCGCGTAATCGCGCGCGTCGACCTGCAGCCGGTAGATGCCGGGCGGCAAGCCGGTGAAGTTGCGACTGTGTTCGTCGGTCCACGCCGACGGCTGCGGGTCGTAACCGATGAGTTGGCTGCGATAGACCGATTCGCGCTCTCGCTGGCCAGCCAGCAGCGCGTAACTGAAGCCGAGTTCGCGCGTTCCGGCGGGCAAGATCAGCGGCGCGTTTGCGGCAAGTATCTGACGCTTGCCATCGACGAGCAGACCGGTCAGGTTGATCGGCTTGGCGCGCGCGCGACCGTCGGGCGTTTCGATGCGCGGGTCGAATACACTCAGCCCGGCCAGCGTACCGACGAAATAGCGCTGCTGCGCATCGACGAGCTGCGAATTGGTGTTGCACTCGTCGTGCACCAGACCGTCGCGGCGACGGAACACGCGCTCGCGGTAGCGACCCTCGCCGATCGGCGTCAACTGCTGCACGCCATTGTTGGTGCAGACATAGATGCGGCCACTGCGGTCGGGCAGGATCGAATAAATGGTCGGATCCGGCGGGGGCGGTACGCCGCCATCGTCGAACACGCGCGGCTGCAGAGGATCGCTGACATCCAGACGCATCAGACCAGAACGATTGCTGCCGGCCCACAACACGCTGCGTGCGCCATCGGCGATCAGGGTGATGAAGCGGTAACCGTCGGCCGGCAGCCCCGGGGCCGCGGGCAGCAGCGACCAGCGCTCGCCGTCGAAGCGTGCCAGACCGGCGCTGCTCGCCGCCCACAGCCAGGAGCGACCGTTGGCGTCGATCTGCTCGACCAGACTGGTAACCGCCCAGGGCAGGGTCGCGCCATCGGCGACGTACTGGGTCCAGCGTCCCTGGCGCAACCGATGGATGCCCGAACGCATGTTGCCGAACCAGTGCTCCCAGTTGCCGCCGTGCGTTCGCGCAATGAAGGTGTTGGCGGTGTCGTCGCCAACCCCGTCCCAGGGCGTCGCGATCGGCGTGAAACGCAATCCATCGTCGATCTGGTACAGACCCCCGGATACGCTGACCAGACGCCAGGGCTTGCCATCCGGTCCCGCCAGATTGGCGATGTGGCGCACGTTGTCCAGCGCAAGCTCGCCGTTTCCGCGCGAGAACTGGCGCCATTGCCCGCCCTCCAGCAGGTTCAGTCCTTCCCTGGCGGTTCCCACCCAAAGACGCTCGCCGCCGCGACCGTCAGGCTCCAGCAGCAAGCCGAAGATGCCGTTCTCGCGCGCGCCGAGCAGCGACAGCGTCTGCCATTGGTTGTGGCCGAGCGTCGCTCGCACGATGCCGCCCTCGGTGGCCAGCCACAGCAAGTCGATGCCGTCGACATCGCGCTGGACTTCAACCGCGCGCACCGCGTCGGAAGGCAAGCCATGGCGGCGGTCGAACACGCGCACCTGGTCTCTGCGCAGCAGCAGCAATCCGGCCCGGCTGGCAATCCACAGCAGGCGTTCACCTTCCCGGGTGTGGGTGGCACGTGCGCCGTAAATCGCCTCGGTCGGCAGCTCGCCGGTTTCGGCACGCCAGGCGCGGATGCCATCGTCGCGAATCCTGACGATTCCGGAACCGTAACTCAGCACCCACAATTCCTCGGCGCTGCCATCGTTGGTTCGCAGCAGATCGGTACTGTTGAAGACCCTGAGCCGTGGGTCGTCGAAGCGTTCCCAGTGGCCCGCTGCAGTGGGGTCGGGGCTGCGGAACCACAGTCCTTCGGTGGTCGCCATCCACATTCGCGGGGAGCCGAACAGGGTCTCCGTACGCGCCATCCGAATGGCAGCGGCGGTGCCCGCCGGCACTTCGATCGGACCCGGCCGGAATTCGCCATCCTGCCACTGCCATATCGGCCCGTTGTGGGCGACGAGCAGTTCGCGCGGACCGGCGCCGCCCGCTTCGGCTGAAAATCCGTACATGAACATCGCCGGCTGCGCATGCAGTCGCCAGACATCGCCGTCGAGTTCCGCCAGGCCCTCGCGCTCGAAGATCGCCCACAAGTTGCCGCGGGGATCGTGCGCAAGATCGCGCACCAGGCTGCGCGCTTCCGGCGTCGGCCACAGCGTCCAGCGATAGCCATCGAAACGCGCCAGCCCGGAAGCCGAGCCGGCCCAGGCAATGCCGCGGGCATCGACGTCGACTGCGCTCCAGATTTCGTCGGAAAGGCCGTCGCGCGCGGTGTACACGGAAAACGTCGGCGCACCCTGGTGGGTGACGTCGAGAGGCATCGGCGCGGCTGCAGCCGGCGCCGCACTCAACACCAGTGCCAGCAGCGTACAGGCAGCGCCTGCGGCCCCAGGAATCATGCGATTGAATCCCCTTCGCCGCCCACCATCGGAGTAGTCGATGTCCGCTTGCCGTTGTCGCGAGGATATGGTCTGCGCCCACCGTACCGGCATGCGCAGTCGTGATCAATGGTCATGGGCATCCTGCTCGCCGAAGCCTGGCTGACCGAATTGTTCGCCGGCACCCTCGGACAGGTTCCGCTTGAGCTTCGCGATCCAGGCTGGCTGCATCAGCAATCGTTCGGACTGAATAGCCAGGCACGCGAACGCAGCCCGCCCCCTGCCGGGTTTGGCGGTTTACGCGAACTGCTGCCGGTGCGCGGCGGCTGGCGCAGGGTGGCTGTGCGAAGCCCGATCCAATGTCGGCTTGCATCGCCACGATTTCTTTCGCAGCCGTGATCCTTTTGTCCGCGGTTCCGCGCGTACTGAGTAGCCGCCCGTTGCGAGGCGTGGCGGCCGAAGCCCGTGACGTCAGCGCGCGGCTCAACCTACTCGAATCAGGGGAACCACCATGAAGAACCGGAACTGCGCGCGCCTGACCGTGCTGGCCCTGTGCGCGGGCCTGGCGCCCGCCGCGATGGCCCAGGTCAGCCGCACGCCGTGGCAAATGCATCAGGGCACGGAAGGCGTCATCAAGAACCTCAACCTGGAGGCCCCGGGAGCAGACCGGGCCAAACTGCTCAAGATGTTCGAGCTTGCTTCCATTCCCGCCGACGGGGCGGGCTGGGTACCGGCGCCGAATCCGGACAGCATCGGCTTCGGCAGCGACTCCGCATCGCAGATCGACGAGGCAGGCGGAACCTGCCTCAAGGCACTGGACTACACCTACTTTCAGACCCTCGTGAATGTGCCGGCCGGGACCACGGTCGACGAGTTCAAGATCATCTTCACCGGCATGGACGACGCCTCGCGCATCACCGTGTTCAATGCCAACCATCCGGAAGGGCTGGTTGTCGACGGCAGTTACGTGACCAAGGTCCAGGCCACCGCAGGGACCACCGATTTGCGAGATCTGATGGCCGCCGGTCCAAATCGGGTGGTGATCACTCAGGTGGATTGGTGCCCGAACGGAAACAAGCTGCAATCGGCGAGGGTCGAGCTGAATGGCAGCGTGGTGGCTGCAGCTCCGCCCACTGGCGCACTGTCGCCAATGCCCGCACAGATCGCCGCCGCAACGGACGAGCCCAGCGCGACCGAGACCGCCCGCGTGGTATTCATCAGCAGCGACGGTACAGCGGATTTCGGTACCAGAACGGTTTTCACACTGACCAACGTCGCCACCGGCGCAGCGACGCTGGTTCCCGTATTGGGGCAAAAGTCGGAAACTCGTACGGAGGTGTACGTGGCCCCCGGCGAATACACCGTGGACCCACCGCCAGCCTCGATCAGCGATTTCATGACCGCTACCGCGCGCGACATCAGTGCGCGTCGGATTACCGCGACAGCCGGCGCGCCCGTCGACGTCCGCTTCAGCGTATCGACCCAGATCGCACCGGTAGTGTTGTCGGCGGACGAAATCACCCCTGACACCGTCACGCTCAGTTGGGGCGTCGCGAAGCAGGCAGACGTGCGCAATCTCGTGCTGGTTCGCACGGAGGGGATGATTGCGGCGAACAACCCCGCTGGTGGAACCGCGCTCGATGCCGGCAATAAAACCAATCCGAACGTCGTCATCCGCGGACTTGCTGCTGGGCGGACCTATTCCTTTGCATTGTTTGCCACGACCTCCGGTGGCCAGGCATTGCCCCCGCGCACCTTGACGATCGAAACGCCACGCGCTGACCCCAAGGCTGCAGCATTCGCATTGGCCCCGAACAGCATCGTGCCGACTGATTTCGCGAGTTTGAAGGCCAAGCGGGTCGGCGAGCATTCGGTTCGGGTCGTGCTTGATGCGAACAAGCTGGCACGCGGCAGCAGGAGCGAGATGCCGGGCATCGACGCTGCGCAGACGACCTCGGGTTGCGTGGTCGGCGCACCCTTTCTTCTCAAGACCGACGTCGCAGGGAACGAATCCTTCTGGGGCACCGTGGATGCGTGCGGTACGGACGCTGCCGGCGCGACGACCGCGATCATCAACACCGATGTGCCGCTGAGCGCCGTGTTCGACTATTACCGGCTCACGTCGGCACCCGAACCGGCATGCTTCGACGCCGAAACCGGCCGAGATCTCAGCCCCGAGGCCTGTAACGCTCCGATCGCTGCAGAGGAATCAGGAACCTCTCAGGGGGCACTCGGCATCCCGCGGGGAACCGATCTGGTCCGTGATCAGCGGTACTACAACGATAGCCGTCGCCACTATCTCATCTGGCAGTTGGACGGCAACCTCGTTGTCTACGACGCCAATGATCGATTCGTCTGGGGGCTCAACCTTTACCCCGCGGTGGATTTCGCGGCGATCGGGCGCGTCAGTTGGCAAGCGGATGGCAATCTGGCCGCGTACACCGCCGATGGGAAATTCATCTGGTCAGCCATGGACGTCATCGGCGGCGACGCAGCACTTTTCATCAATGAGGCGGGAACGCTGCAGATTGTCGCCGGCGACGCCGTGTTGTGGAGCGCGGTGGCCCCTGCGCCGAATTCGCAGCATTCGGCGCCGCTCGATCCACCAAGTCATGCGCCTCTGCTGACCATCGATGCGGTCGACGCGGCCGGTGCCCGTGGCGCGGCGGTTGTCGAAGGGGCTTCCGATCGTCATGTCAGCGAGTCTCGTGAGACCGTGCAGATCGCCTCGCCTACGTTCCACGGAGTGCCTGTGGCGAATCCGTTTCTCGCTGCTTCCCATGGGCGAGCACTGCCCAATCCTCTCTTCTTTCTGGCGGCCAAGAAGTCGAAGATCCAATGCGAAAAGAGCGGAAAGACCATTGCCACGCTCAATCAAAACGTCGGCCCTCTCAGGAAGTTCGATATCAAGCTGAGTGGTGGCAAGCTGAGCTGGGCGTTCCAGGTTGGCGTCGAGGCCTCGATTGATCCTCAATTCGAAGCGGAAGGCGGGATCGAGTGCGGGCTCGATCTTCCCGGCAAGTCCTTCCAGATTTCCACCTATCCGGTCCCGGTCAATCTGGAACTCAAGCCGGACATCAGCGTATCGGCTCAGGGCAAGCTCGCAGTTCGCGGCCCGAAAATAACGCTCAAGCTTGGCATTGACAGCAATGGCAGTGCTTCGGGTTCGCTCGACCGCTGCACCTGGTTCGAAGTGCCCTGCGGCGTTGGGGTTAAAGTCGACCACAAGACCAAGCCACTCGCATCGCTGTCGAAGGGCAGCGTCACGGCGGTGGTGCAGGGGACGTTGACCTTCAAGGCGGGTGTAGAAGCCAACCTTGGACTCGGCGTCAAAAATACTTTCGTGACGGCAAAGGCGGGCATCAGCATGAAGCTCGCGCCACTCTCGGCCGAACTCAAGGGTCAGGCCGGCACCTCGCGATGCGTCAGTGCGTCGATGGGTTACCAGTTGGGAGCCGACTTGCTCGCCGAGGCGTACATTCTCGCCTTCGGCAAGACCAAGCGGGTCAAGCTGTGGGAAAGTGGGCACAAGCCCTATCCGGGTGCCGAATTCACGATCGGCAATTGCGCCGACATTTGAACCGATGGTGGCGAGGCGATTTTTTGTGGCGGATTGGGGGCGAGTTTCACGCGGTGAAATGGCGACTCCCTTGAAGCGATTCGAAATCGCCTTGCCACCGGGTCCGCGTGGCGGCTCCAGCCGTGGCCAGCGGGCGGATCCAGGGCACCGTGCCTCAGCAAATGGGCCAGGATGGCGCGTGGCACACGATGATGCTGACTGTGCGCAGCATTGGCGATCCGCGCGCACAGATCGCTGCGGCACGAGCGCGTGCTGCGGCGCTCTTTCCCGAGCATCAAGCCGATTCGGATTGCGCAGCTCGGCGGCCTCGACAGGGTCGCCGGAGAGATCGGGAGGAGAGTTCGGGACACCAAAGAACCGATGGTTCCGCCAGCTGCCTGCGGGCGGCAAGTGGGTGGCCAGAAATCACGGCCGGAGAATCCAGCCACCCTGAGCACCAGTGCTCGCACGACTCCCTGGGCACGACGCGACAATGCGAAGCAGCGGAACTGGAGGAGCGTTTCGGCTGACCACAAGCGACGCTCGTCGCCAGCTGGCGCCACAAACCCGACCGAAACACTCCCGTCGAGAAAAGCACAGACATCGTCCAGGAACCGGAGCAAACGAGTGTTGAAGGTCACGATCATCCTCCAAGCATGATCGTCCAGGCTCGCTTGCCTTTGGAGTCACCGAACCCCGGCCAGGCTCCTGTGTCATTGGAAGACGCTAAATCTTGACAACAGGCTTTGGATTTGCAATTGTTTGCGGTCGTATTCAATAGTCCATGGCGACTATCAGCCTCAGTTCTGGAGGCACCAAACAAGGATGTTCAGCATGTCGTTCATTCGCGCGACGTTTCTCGTCGCTGCTTGTTCCTTCGCTGTGTCTCAGGCAATCGCAGATCCGCTTGACCCCGCGACGTGCCCGATAGAGGTTCGGACCATCGGGGTCGCCGCAGGGATTGGCGCGCAGTGGGGAATGACGGCTGACGAGCACCCGGATCGTCGACCCTTTGTGGCCCTGTTGGCCGACAATGCCGCAGGTCACCAGATGTGGACCTACAGCTGCACTGACGGCGCATGTGGATCCAGTACGCTGACCTCGCAAGGAAGTTTTGCGAATCCACCGTCTGGCCATCCGATCACGATGATCGGTGACGGTGGCCGTCCCCTGATCTTTGCCGTAGGGGATTTCAAACTGGATCTGTTTCGTTGTGCTGACCGCCACTGCACTTCGTCGACACGCCGCACGGTGCCCAATCACACGGGGAACGACTTCGAGTTCGACGGTTTTCTGGGTTCAGACGGGCGACCACGACTGATCGGTGGCATCCAGAGTTCGCCAAACATCGTGATGTTCACGTGCACCGACCAGACGTGTGACTTTTCAACGCGCCGGGTAATTTCGACCGGGTTGAGCGGCGGTCAGAACACCTCGATGCGCATCTCGCGCGGCCCGGCTGGGCAGGTGGTAGTGGCGCACGAATTTCAAGAGACCGGTGGCACTAGCCACCCGCGAGTGATGATCTGCGACGACGAGAATTGCTCGTCGCCGCAATTTGTCACGCCGGTCGTTGCGCCGAACACACCGGTTCATGCCTTGCAGATGCGCGCGAACGGTCGGTTGATCATGGTCGAGAATGGGTTCGACACCGTTTTCTTCAGCCGCCTGCGCAATTGCAGCAACGCCGAGTGCACAGTCAGCACCACGCAATCGCTGTCACGGAACTTCAACTATTCGCTGGTTATGGATGCTGGCGATCGACCATTGACCGCCTACAGCGGGTTCTCCTGGGGCATCTCGGTCTGCGACAGCCCCGCGTGTGAGTCCCAGCTCTCTCGTCCGTTAGGAACTGCGGGTAGCGGCGGCGCATTTGCGCAAATTTCACTGACTTCGGACGGTCGGCCTTTGGTCGCCACCATCGACTACAGCGGTGGCCCGCCGCGATTGGCGCTGTGCCCGCCCGTCGAGGTTCATGCAGACGGGTTCGAATCGGTTGAGTAACGCGAATCGGTAACGCGAATACATGCGCGCCTATTGAGCCAACGCGGCTGCCGGCGCTGCAACAGCCCCGGCGGTTGTTTGCCCGGATCGTTCCGGGAGTGGACAAGCGCTCCGTCCGTCCTTGAGTTTCATCCCTACGGCGACGATCGCCTTGATCGCCGGAATCAGCTCCTCCCCGAGCTCGCTCAGCCGGTATTCCGCCGACGGTGGCGAGCTGTCGAGCACATGCCGGGTAACCACGCCCTTGCTCTCCAGCTCGCGCAGGCGCGCGCTCAGCACGCGCGCGGAAATCCGCGGGATGTCGTGACGCAACTCGCCAAAGCGCCGCGGCCCGGCGCTCAGATACCAGATGACATTCGGCGCCCAGGCGCCACGCAGCAGGGCCATGCATTGGGTCAGCGGACAACTCGGCGGTGGCGCCGCCACCTTGCTCTTGCGCAATGCCAGTCCCACGTCTTCGCTCCTGCACCGGTAACCCGACGGATACTACATTCGGTCGGTATCTGATGGATACCAGCTATGCAATGGTTACTCTCTTTGCCTAGCATGCGCGTCACTGCGGTCACCAAGGGCGCCTGCCCTTCGACGCCGCACCCCCGGCATTCCCACTCAACCCCAGGAGACACCCGATGAAACTCTACTACTCGCCCGGCGCCTGTTCGCTGTCGCCGCACATCGTCGCCCGCGAAGCCGGCATTGCGCTGGATCTGGAGAAGGTCGATCTCAAGGCAAAGCAGACTGAAACGGGCCAGGATTTTCTGTCGGTCAGTCCGCGCGGATACGTGCCGGCGCTGCAGCTGGACAATGGCGAAGTACTCGCCGAAGGACCGGCCATCATCCAGTACCTCGCCGACCTCAAGCCCGAGTCCGGCCTGGCCCCGGCCAATGGGACCTTGGCGCGCTATCGCCTGCAGGAATGGCTGACCTACATCGGCACCGAGATCCACAAGTCCTACAGCCCGCTGTTCAATCCGGCCACTCTTGATTCGGTGCGCGAGGATCGTGCGGCTTACCTGCTACGCCGCTACGGCCTGATCGAGCAGACCCTGGCCAAACAGTCGTATCTGTTGGGTGAGCAGTTCAGCGTTGCCGACGTCTACCTGTTCGTGGTCACCAACTGGGCGCGTATCGTGAAGCTCGACCTTGGCGCATTCCCGGCGCTGCAGGCTTTCCAGGAGCGCGTTGCGGCGCGACCGGCGGTGCAGGATGCGCTGCGCGCCGAGAAGCTGATCAAGTAGCTGCGGATTTCGATCGCACGCCGAAACAGGAGCGGCGCCGCGGGCGCGGCGCCCTCCAAAGGCCGGTGCACCGAACTCCCTCTGGGAAGGGCCAAGCGTGCGGACAGTCGGGCGCCTCACTCGACAACGACGGTCTCGCGCAGCTGTGCATCCAGCAGGCGCAGCCGCAAATCTCCCGCGCTCGGTGCCTCGAGTCCGGTCACGCGCGCCGTCAGATCACCCGCTTCCGGCAGACAGATTCCGGCGAAGCCGGACGCTTCCCCGAGCAGCACGTCGTGGTACCCGCCAATGACCGCCCCGCCCTGGAAGCCGCCGCCGACGCGGTCGAGAAACTCCGTGGTGGCGGACAGATAGAAACTGCCAACAGCACTGCCCGACGGAGCCGATGCCGCGCGCGAATGCAGCACAATCACGTGGAAGCCGGGCTGCAGCACCAGGGAGTACTCAAAAGCTCGCGTCATGTCGATCACCAGGTCGCGCTGGTAGAGGGTTTCTCGTTGTCCACCCACCTGTCGCTGCACCTCCATTCTCACCGGCAGCGACTCCCCGCGCCCATTGCGGCCGTGGCCGGTGAGCGCAAGCAGCAAGCGCTGCGGTTCGGCGGCGGCGTTGGCGATATTGAAGGCGGCGAAGCCCGGTTGGGCGGCGCTGATCAGGCTGCCGAAGTTCAAACCGCCGGCCAGCACGCGGCGGCCAGGTTCCTGCAGCAGCAATTCCAGACCCCAACTGCCGGCCTGGATGCCGCCCAGCGGGCCATCCTCGACGACCGCGATGTGGTAACCGCCCGGGCAGCCCGACGCCGCGTCCACCGGCAGCGGCAAGCGACCGCTCTCGGGCCAGCGCCGCGCCGAATGGCCCGTGTCGCGGCGGGGCGCCGCGAAAACACTGCTGGCTACAACGGCTTCGCCCAGCACGGCGCCAAGGTTCACATCGGTGGTGTTGAAAGCCACCGTCGACCCGTCCCCGGACAGCCAGGCGTCCTGGCTGGCACCGCTGGCGTCCGCCCGGAAGTCGTGACGCCCATTGATCCGACGCGTCTCGCCGGTGGGCAGGAAGTGCACGAAGACATCGCTGGCGTCATTGCGATCGACTTCAACGAGATTGTCGGCAGCCGAATGGAAAGCCACCCACTGGCCGTCAGCGCTGATGCTGGGTGCGAGGCTGGCCGCATTGCCGGCGCGACCGAAGCTGTCGACCGAGACCCGCCGCAGGGCCACGGTCGCGTCGGCGCCGAGCTCGAAATGGAAGACGTCGGCCACGCCATTGCCGTCCCCTTCCAGCAGATTGCCGGCAGCGCTGCTGAAGACCCCGAAACGACCATCGGGCGTGAGCTGAACGCTGCTGCTGGCACCATCGCCAGGGCGGCCATCGACGCGACTGACGCTGACCGTCCAATGGCGGCGGCCGTTCGCGCCGGGGCGGCTGACGATCACATGACCGTCGGCGTTGTACGCCACGCTGCCGTCATCTGCGAGCGCGGGATCCACGCCCGGTGGCTGCAGCACCTCGATGCCCCCGTTGACCAGGTCCAGTAGATGGATGCGCGCCTGACCATCGGCGGGTCCGCCGAGATTGCGCGCCTGGGAAACGAAGGCGAGTCGCTCACCGGAAGGAGCCAGCGCCGCTCCCCAACTGCGGCCGTCGGCCGCCAGACCATTGGCTGCGACCGAGACACGCTGCGGTCGATTGGCGCGCACCGCATAGACGTGGCCGTCGCTGCCTTCGAAGGCCGCAGTGAGGCCGTCGGCCGACACACTGGGCGCCGTGAAACCCGTCCCCGGCGCTGCCAGACCGGCCGCAAGGACCAGCGCGCCCAGATCTTCGCCGCGGCCATCGACATGACGGCGCACGATTCGCGGCGGTGCAGCAGCAACTTCGAAGACCCACTTGCGCGCATCGCGCGACAGCCTCACCCGGCCCTCCGGCCCTCCATCGAAGTCGACGAAATCGACCCTCGGGAAGCGACCGAAGGCCAGATCCGCGGCGTACAGCGCGTCAGCCGCCGAGGCCAACGTCGCCGGCGCGGTTGCGGAGGCGAACACGCCTTCCGCCGGCAACGGGCGCAGTCGGTTGCCTTCGAGGATGCCGATCGCACTGGTGCGGGCAGACGGGTCGGAGCGCAGCTTGCCGGCGACGAGAATCCGGTCGCCGTGCACCGCAAGTCCGTCGATACGATGCAGATCCAGATCACCGGGAACGAACTCGCTGTAGCGATCGCCGTGCTGCGGATTCCAGGTGCCGATCGCCGCGTACGGTCGGGCATCCGGCGGCAATGAGCCGGGGGACGGCGCTACCGGATCAAAGGCGAAGTGCAATTGGCCGCCGAGCACAACCGGAGGCACGCTGTGGTTGAAGCGGCCCTTGCGATTGCCGTAGACCGTTGCCGCGAAGTAGTCGGGGTTCCAGCTTTCCGGTCCAAAGCTGGAAAGCGCTTCGCCATCCCAACGCAGCACGCCGGAGCCGTTGTGAGTGAAACCCGGCAAACCCGGGACGCGGTTGAACAGCCCGCTGACGTAAAGTGCCCCGTCGTGCACCTGCAAGCCGTAAACGGCGACGGCGTTCCAGGCCACCACGCAACTGAGCGGCGAAAGGCAAACAGTCTCGTACGCCGGCTTGATGCTGTCGGTGCCGCTTCGGAGTGGCTGCCAACGGCTGCCGTTCCATTGCGCCAGTGCGCGAACATCGATCCCCCCGGCAGAGGTGAAAAGACCCCCGACGACGAGTTCGCCGGCGTACTCGGCCAACACTTGCACCGCGGCCGGGTGGTAGGGCTGGGTCACGCCAACACCCGATTCCAGCGCGTGCCAGTGACTGCCATCCCAGCGCGCAATATTCGCCGCCGGTACGCCACCGGCGGAACTGAAACTACCGCCGACATAGAGCGATCCCTGGTAGCGCGCCAGCGCGTAGATCGGACCGTTGACGCCATTGCCTGCGATGCCACCGAGTGGGGTCCAGTCCGATCCGTCCCACTGCGCGATGTTGCTGGCCATGATCCCGGCCACCTGGCTGAACTCGCCAGCGACGATGACGCCGTCGCCCTCCTCCAGCACCGCGCGCACCGAGCCGCTGACGCGCGCGCGCGCCAGCGGAGTCAGGCGCAAGACACCGTCGCCGTCCCGTGCCAGTTCCTGCAACGGGCCATTGCGCCCCTGCGGCCCCACCAGCAAGGTGGAAACGCCCGCGCTGGCAGCGGCCAGCGTCGGGTCTGCAAGGCTCAATCGGCGCTCGCCATCGAGACTGCTGACGAAATGGTAGTCGCCGCCAAAGCCGTGGCGGCCGAAGGCCCAGGGCTCGCCATCGACCAGCAGCAGTCCGGCGAAACCGTTGGAGTAGGTATAGCCGCCAGTGCATCCGGAGGTCGTACCCCACGGCAACTGCACGGGCTCCCAGACGCCGTCGCGGTAGATCACTGCAGCGGTATCGAGGTAGCGGAACAGCGGCCGCAGCAGCCCGACCGCGACCAGCTGGTCATCCATCGACAGCAACGCACGGATCTCACGCGGGTCGGTACAGGCCACGGTCGTCTGCGGTCCGGCGAGGATCGATTCGGCGGGTTGCGCCAGCCATTGGCCACCGTCCCAGAAGGCAGCCAGTGGTGACGCCAGATCACCGGCGTGCTCGAAGCGACCTCCAGCGACCAATTGTCCCTGGTGCACCGCCAGCGCATTGACGCGGTTGTCCAGTCCCGCGGCGAGCGGCTCCCAGCCGGCGGATCCCAGGCGCGCGATGTTGCGCGCGGCGACGCCATCGATGCGATCGAAGCGACCGGCGAGATGCAGTTTGCCGCCATAGAACGCCAGCGCGCGCAAATCGACCGCGCCGCCTGCGTCGATCGCCGCAGCCGATTGAACCAGTGCCTGCCAATCCAGGCCATCCCACACGGCGACGCCCGCCGCAGCCGACGCGCCGGCCCGCGAGAAACGCCCCGCGGCGTAAAGCCGCTCACCGTCCAGGTGCAGTGCATCGATCGCGCCATCCACGCCGCGGCCGAGACTGGCGTAGCTGCCGGTGTCTATATCGAAGGCGACCACGTTCGCCGCCGGCTGGTCGCCACACAGGCTGAAGTGGCCACCGAGATACGCGATCCGGCTGCGCACGGCGACTGCTTGCACCGGTCCGTTGCAGCCCGGCGCGCCGAACAGCACCGGATCCAGGCGGCCGTCCGCAGTCAGCCGAGTCAACTCTTCGCCGCGTGTCGCCCCCGGCTCGGCCGTCAACGCCGCGAGCTTGCGCAGGGCCGACCCACACCCGGCGCATTCGGTCAGGCTGGACTGCGCCGCAAACGCCGTCGCGGCAGGGAACGCGCACAAACCAAGCAGGCACAGCGATAGGGTGCAGACGCGGCGCAGGGGAAATCGCAGGAACGGCATGGTTGGCCTCAAATGACGCTGCGCGGCATCCAGTGCAGCTATTCGGTCCGGTGGCACAGATCGATCGCGTACCACTGATAGCGGTCGTCGCCCAGGCGACTGTTGACACACTGCAACGGACCGCGACACCCGCGGAAAGTTCTTGCGTTCGGCGCGAGCCGGCGCTGTGCCTGACGCGTGCATCGCCGCCGGCACCGATTCAGCGTCCGCCTCGTCGTGACGGGCAATCCAAGTGGCCAGCAATCCCTGCACCGTCGCTTGCCTTCAGGCCCGAGGCGTGTTCACGCCCCTTTCTTGCCCGCCCCCACCCGCTTCATCAGTGTGTCGAGTTCGGTGCGCACCGAGCGCACCTGCTGCCAGATGTCGTGATCCAGCGTCATCTTGTGATGCAGCGCGGAGACCAGTGGCAGCAGGGTTTCTTCGTAAGCCTTGGCCATGCGCGACAGGGTTTCGGCAAGTGCGGGCGGGATATCCAGTCGCGGGTCGGCGGGTTCGCGGGCAAGCAACTGGCGGATGTCGGCGAGTGATTTCAGGGCGTCCAGCGCCTCGCGGGTGCCGGCCGATTGCTCGTTCTGTTTCTGTAACTGCTGGGCGATGTCGGCGAGCACCTGCGCGGCGCGGGTGGCGCCGTCGGCTTCCTTGCCGCCCTGTTTCATCAGCCTCTGGAAATTGTCGACCAGTGCGGACCAGCGAGCTTTTTCGTCCGCGCTCGGCTGACCGATCAGGTGCGCCAGTTTCAGCAGGTTCTCTTCGGCGCGCGCGCCGAGGGTTTGCGCTTCGCCGCGGTAGTGGTCGCGGATCAGCGCATCCAGTTCGCCGTCGGTCATCAGCGGCGACAACTGCGCGGCCAGCTTGACCATGTTGCGATAGCTGCCCTGCAGCTTGAACGGCGGCTCGGTGCGATAGGCGTCGTCCTGCGCGGCGCTGGCGACATACGCGGCGTTGACGCGTCCGAGCACGTCGCGCACGGCGACCATGCGCTTGACCAGCTCCACCAGTTCGACACCACCGGGCAGGCCGGTCGGCAGCGGTTCGTCATCGCCGCGGGCGATGCGCAGCACCGACAGGATCTCGGCGCGCGGGCGCTCGGCCAGTGGCGCGCTGATCGGGTTGGCGGTCAGCGCGTTCTCGATATAGCTGTCGGCGAACAGCGCCTCGCGACCGCTGAGCACGTCGCCGAGGTTGTAGACATCGGCGCGGTTGGCCAGCATGTCGGGAATGCGGAACACCTCGCCGGTTTCGGTGTACGGGTTGCCGGCCATCACCAGCGCAAAACGCTTGCCACGCAGGTCGATGGTGCGCGCGACGCCATCGATCACCGCATCGACGCGGCGCGTGCCGTCGGCCAGCGAGATGAATTTCTGCAGGAACTCCGGCGAGCAATGCTGGATGTCGTCGACGTACAGCATCACGTTGACGCCCATGGCGAGGCCGAGGTTCAACTTGACCAGTTCCTCGGCAGCGCCGCGCTGCCCGACCTGCGCCGGATCGAGCGCGGTCACGTCGTGGCCCAGCGTCGGGCCGTTGACGCGCACGAAGATCATGCCCAGTCGATCGGCCAGGTACTCCATCAGCGTGGTTTTGCCGTAACCCGGCGGCGAGATCAGCAACAGCAGGCCCGAGCGATCGCTGCGCTGGTCGCCGAGCGTGCCGATCTGCTTGGCGAGATTGTTGCCGATCAGCGGCAGGTAGACCTCGTCGATCAGGCGGTTGCGCACGAAGCCGGCGATCGGCCTGGCGAGGAAGCGATCCAGTCCCAAACGCTTGCGCTCGCGTTCGCTGACGCGGTGGCGCAGCGCCGCGAAGGCTTGCCATTCGGGCGCGACCTGTTGTTCGTGCCGCGAAAGGCGAATCAGGAAATCCGGGAAGTCGAGCGTCATTGCGCCGCCCTGCACGCGTTTGTGCTCGCCGCGCAGACCGTCGATGCGCACCTGCAACTCGACATTGACGCGCTCGCGCGGCAGTGCGGGGAAGCACAAGGCCGCGGCGGCTTCGAGTGCGACGGCTTCGGGTGCGGCGGCATCGATACGCGCGCACCAGGCGCGCGCCAGCGCCAGGCGTTCGCCACTTGCCACCGGAGCTTCGAGCGCCGCCAGCGCCGTGCGCGGCAGCTCTTTGGTCACGCGCTCAGACAGTTCGAGCGCGGCGGCGCTGCTCGCGAACGCGGGCGCCAGAGCACTCAGACTCGCAGCCAGATGGCGCGCGGCCGCATCCACGCTGCTGGCGTCCTGGGCGAATCCCAGCGCTGCGGCTACGGTGGTCAGTGCCGTCTGCCACGACGGTGGCAATGGCATCGCTTCGCCGCGCGCGAGGAACCAGTTCAATCCTGCGGCCAGCGTACGCGCCGATTGTTGCCCGGCGGCATCGAGTTCGGCGAACCAAGCTTGCGCGAGCACGCGCGCAGCGGCCGGCCAGCGCAGTTCGCCGGCCGTGGACGCAATGCGCGACAGGGCCGCGACAATCAGCGCGGCGTCGGCATCGTGCACGCCGCGCTGGTAATCTTCAGCAGGATGTTTCTGCGCCTCGTCGGCGGCGATCTCGGCCAGTTTGACGCCATCGCCAGTGCGCAACGCCGTATCGAGCACACTGTCGCCACCCTCGGCGCGCCGCCAGATGCGCCACGCCAGATACTCGGCGCGATAGACCGCGTCGGTTTCGTTCGGCAGCGTCTGACCCCAGACCTCGCGATGCTGTTCGGCGGCCGGTTCGTCGAGCTGCACGCGGTAATCGGTGCCGGTCAGTTGCAGCGACAGGCCGCGATCGTCATGCAGCAGCGCCAGATCGAGCGGGCGCCGTTCGATGGTGAAACGATGGCGACCGAGCGCCATCGACGCGCCCGAGGTGCCGAGGTCGAGTCGATCGCGCAGATCTCGCAGACCCGCTTCCTTGAGGCTGCGCAAGCGCCCGGCGAGTTCGTCGGCCTGCACCGCCGCGCCGAGCTTGCGCAGGTCCTCGATCTGCGACGTCGCGCGTTCGACCAGCAGGTCGCCGGCGAAAAAAGCGTGCAGCTCGTCGGCGTCGGTGAGCTTGGCGACGCGCCGCGGAATGCCATCGAGCACGCGTGCGATCGCTTCGCGCAGGCCCTGCGCACGTTTGTCGCGCGCGGCGGCGATCTGTTCGCGGCGGGCGGCAAACGCTTCCAGCGCCGACTCGCGCCGCGTGGTGAGTTCGACCAGGAACGCCGGCTGCGCGCCGAAGCGCCCTTCCAGTTGTTCGATGCTGCCGAGCGTGCGCGCCAGCGCCTCGTCGATCGCCTCGGGACTGTCGGCGCGCCCCAGCAGATTGGTCAGCGACTGTTCCAGCACCGTCAGTTGCGCGCCGAACTCCAGGCCCTGCTCCTGCTCCAGCAGGTTCTCGCGGCGGCTGCGCAGCGCGGCGCGGATGCGGTTGACCTCGGAGTACAGCGATGAGGTCTGGCCCAGTAACGTGGCCCGCTGCTGCGCATCGGTCTGCTCGAAACTGGCGATCAGCTCGGACAGTCCGTCGAGCGATTCGGCCAGCGCGTCGAGCTTGTCGCTGATCGGCGCCAGTGCCGAGGTCGACTTCGCCGTATCGACGGCAGCGGTGGCTTCGGTCAGGCCCTTGCGCAAAGAGGCGAACGCCGCCGGGTCGGCGAAGAACTTGAGCGCGCGTTCGCCGATGCGATTCAGCTCTTCGGTCAGGCGCGCGTCCTGCGCGTCGACCGCCGGGATGTCGACATGCGCTTGGTCGCGCAGTCCGGTCAGCTCGCCGCGCTTGCGTTTCAGCGAACGGATCGCCTCGGTGAAATCCTCCGGCTTCTGCCACAGCAGACTCACCACCTTCGACAGCAGTTCGCTGACTTGCTGCGTCGCCGCTTGCACCGCCTGCTGCGCCGACTGCCTGGCGCGCTCGAGCTTCTCGAAGGCATCCAGCGCCTCGCGCCCGCTGCGCCCCAGCAGCGCGACATCGGCGGCAATGCGCCCGACCTCCTCCTCGCCCAGCCACGGATGCGCATCGACGCAGCGCGCAGCGAGCTTCAGCAGGCGATCGTAGGAGGCTTCGCTTTGCGCGTCTTCGGCGAGGCGCGACAGCTCGCGCAGCTCGGCCAGTGCGCGCACCACATTGGCATTGCCCAGGCGCCCGAGCAGGCCGGCGACCTTGGGCTGCGCGCTGGCGTGCTCGTCGGAGGCGAACGGCGTGCGCCACAACTGCATGGTGTGCAGGCGCGAGGCGTCCACGCCTTCCGGCGTCACCAGCAGGATGCGGCCATCATCGAAGCGCGCGTAGCCGGAGGCCAGCAGCGGCTGGCCGATGGCGCGATCGATCAGGTTGTACGGCAGCAGCGCGTAATCGCCCTTGGCAGTGTCGTAGAACACGTAGAGCACGTCTTCGCCGCTGGGCGCGCGCAGCGTGCGCTTGAGTCGATAGCCGCGGAAGTCGTGCCCCAGATCCTTGAAATGCTTGAAATCGCCGGATTCGAGGTAATAACCGCCGGGAAACACGATGCCGTGGTCTTCAGGCAACTCGACACAGGAATCGCCGATCTCGTCGATGCGCACGACCTGTTTCAGGCGCTTGTTGTAGACCAGATGGCGAACGACATTTTCGCGGTACGGCCGGATCGCCAGCACGATCAGCGTGCGCAGATCGGCGTAGCTGATCTCGGCGTCGGCCAACGCCTGGTTCTTGTCGTCGACCGCTTCGGAGTAGATGCCGAGGCCGGATTCGGTGTTGTTCTCGATCTTGACCGTGAGGTCGCCGCCGGTGGTTTCGACGAACACGGTATCGAGGATGTTGATGTGCGGATGGCGCCCGAGCACATGTTGCTCGCGGGTCACCGGCACCCATTCGAAACTGTGCGGCGACGGCAACACATGATCGCGTTCGCCGCGGTTGTCGATATAGGTCAGCGCGCCACTGCGTTCGATCGCAAATCGGAAAACGCGCTTGTCGCCGGGCTGGCTGCCGGTTCGGAAGATCAGCAGCAAGCGCTCGCCAGCAATGCGCAACTGGTCGAGCGAAGTCGCCTTGTAGTAGGTGTAGAGCTCGCGGAAATCGGCGACGAAACGGCTGTCGTCGAGGAAGGTTCCGGTGACCGGCACGCTCTCCAGCTCGGGGCCATCGGCGCCCTCGCCCAGCCGGTACAGGCAGAACACATCGTCGACCCGTGTCTCCTTCTTCAGCCCGAGCGTGACTTCGTAGCCGAACAGCAGCAAATCGCCGACGCGCACGATGTCGCGCGCGACGCAGTTGTGCTCGGTGCGCGCGCTCAGGCGCGCCAGGAGTTTTGGCTCAATACGGCCGAACGTGCTGATGCGCTTCGTATTCAGCGCATCGGTTTTCGCGCGCAGCGTCTCGGCGGCGGCAGCGAGACGCTTGCGCAGGAGTTCGAAAGTGGCAGAGGAGGCGGTCATGGCGTCAGGGGCACGTGGAATCCATGTAGGTCACGTTGCCCGGGCACCGGGCTACGTGACAGGGCACCGTGTCACGTAGGCCGAAACGCGGCCAACGTGACCTACGCGCAGGGACACAGGTTCCGTCAGGCTGGCGACGATGCGCCCCAGCCCCCAGTCCCCAGCTCCGCCTTTCCCCCTGCCTCACCCCTCGCCCACCAGTTTCTTCAACAACTCCAATTCCTTGGTCTTCCCGCCTGCCGCGAGCTTCTGCATCAACGCGGCGATGCTGAGATCGCGGATGCCTTCGCTGCCGCCCAGCGACCCGACCAGTTCCTTCGCATCCTGGATCAGATCGCGATTACCCGCCTTGTGCTCGGCGAATGCCGTGCTCAGCAGCTTGCTGTGATCGACGGTGCCATCGATGGCCTTGCCGATGGAAAGGCTGCGCATGAAGCGTTCGAAATACTCGCCGTCGCCGCCGACGATCTCGATCTTGGCGGTCTGCAATGCCTGCGACAGCACCTCGGCCTGTTCCTTGGCGATCGCCTGGTTGGCGTCGATGCTCTTGAGCGTCTGCGCATGCGCATAGTCGAGCTGCATGCGCTGTTCCTCGTGCGCGCGGGTCTCTTCGCTCATGTGTTTCATCGCCTCGAACTTGGCGGTGAGGCCCTCGGATTCGGCCGCGAAGCGAGCTGCGATTGCGGCCGCGTCCGCTTCGCCACCCTTCATCCGGCCTGCGGCTTCGGCTTCGAGCTTCAGGCGCAGCGATTCGGCATGCGCAAGTCCCTGCTTGGCCACGGCTTCGGCGTCGGCCAGCTTGACCTGCGCTTCGGCCACGCCCTGTTTCTCGTGACCGATCGCCTCGGCTTCCATCTTCGCCTGCAGGGCATGCGCGTGCGCGTCACCGAGCTTGACCACGGCATCGGCGTCGGCCAGCTTGATCTTCGCGGCAACCAGGCCTTCCTTCTCGTGCGCGTCGGCCTTGGCGATGGCGACCTTGGCTTCGGCCAGACCCGCTGCGGCGGAAACCGCTTCGATGCCCTCGGCTTCGCGCTTCTTCGCCTCGGCCATCTTGCCGGCGACCGCCAGCTTGGCTTCGGCCAGCGTCTGTTCCTCAACGGCCTTGTGCTTGGCGCGCTGCTCCTCGGCCTGCGCCAGCTTGACCTCGGCAATGTACTTTTCTTCGGCCTGGCCCTCGGCGAGCACGATGGTGCTCTTGCGCGTGCGTTCGGCGTCGGACATCACGCGCACGTTCTTGATTTCTTCTTCCTGTTCGGCGACGGTGCGTTCGACCACGATGCGCTCGCGGATGACATCGGCGATCGCCTTCTTCTGCACCTCGACCGCCTTTTCCTTCTCGATCTCCTGCAGCGTCACTTCGCGCTCGCGATCGACGATCTCCAGCTGGCGCGCACGGGTGACCTTCTCTTCCTCGATGGCGACCGCGCGCAGGCGATTGTTGTGCGCCACTTCGGTCTCGCGCTTTACGTTCTCGTTCTGCACCGCGATCTGCTGGTCGGCCAGCAGGCGCGCCATTTCCGCCTTCGAACGCTCCTCGGCCTGCACCTTGGCGGTTTCGGCTTCTTCGCGCGCCTTGGTGATGGCGATCTCGCGCAACTGGTGAGCTTCGGCATGCGCCTTCTGGCGCTCCAGTTCGAACACGGCCTCGGCGGTCTCGACATCCTTCTTCTTGATGCGCATTTCTTCGTTGCGCCGGAACTCGTTGGTGCGGATGTTCTCCTCCGCGGTGAGCTCGGTGATCTTCTTGATGCCCTGCGCGTCGAGGATGTTGTTCGGATCGAGCTTGTCGAGCGGCGTCTGTTCGAGGTAATCGATCGCTGCGTCTTCCAGCACGTAACCCGAGAGATCGTCGCCGATCTGGCGCACGATGTCGTCGCGGAAACGGTCGCGCGCCTGGTACAGGTCGACGAAGTCCATCGATTTGCCGACCGTTTTCAGCGCCTCGGAAAACTTCGCCGAGAACAGGTCTTCCAGCGTGTCCTGGTTACTCGCACGCGCGCAGCCGATCGCCTGGGCCACACGCAACACGTCATCGGCGGTCTTGTTGACGCGCACGAAGAACTTGACCTTGATGTCGGCGCGCATGTTGTCGCGGCAGATCAGGCCCTCCTTGCCCATGCGGTTGATCTCGATGGTCTTCATCGAGACGTCCATCTCTTCCACCTTGTGCAACACCGGTATGACCAGGCGACCGGTAAAGGTCACTTCCGGCTCCGCGCGCATGGTGTTGACGATCATCGCGTGGCCCTGCTCGACCTTGCGATAGAACTTCGCAATCAGCGCCACGAAGCCGAAAAGGAAGATCACCAGAACAACAACACCGGCGATCAGTACGAGGATGGCTTGGTCCATGGGGTGCTCCGCTGGGTTTGTGGCAGTGGCTTAAGGTGAAAAGAGCATTTTTGTCCGCAAAGGACGCAAAGAACGCAAAGGAAAGCGGAAAAGATCAGAATTGAGTTCGAGGGCAAATCGAGGCGGGATGGCGTTCAACAAGCCACACAGCGAATTCATACTTGCCTTTGCTCTCCTTTGCGTCCTTTGCGTCCTTTGCGGACAAAAAACAGCTTCAAGAGACTTCATACGGCTCGACTCGATACCGTCCGGTCTTCGGGTCGAGGTCGATGATCAGTGCGCTCGAGCCCCTGGTCAGGGTGTTCGGGGTTTCCGCCCAGACGCGCACGTTCAGCGGCGTGCCGCTGCCGACCACGACTTCGGCCTGGCCGAACTTCTCGTCGACGGTCAGCGTCAGGATCTTGCACGCCTTGCCGAGCACCGATTCCTGCTTGGCACTGACATGCACGACAAACAGCGGCTTCAGGGGTCGCAGGGCCTTGGCGGCGAGAGGAACCGCAGCCATCAACGCGACGACCAGGATCAGCGATCCGGCGATCCAGGCGGGCAACGGAATCCATTTCCAGAGCAGCGCGACAGCCAGCAGCGTCAACAGCCACCAGAAGAACACGATTCCACTGACGACGATCGAGAACGGCAGCTTGTCCAGACCCAGCGCCATCAGCGTTTCCGGCGCTTCGGCATGTTCGCCGCCGACGTGCTCGGGCAAGTCGACATCGGTGTCGAAATGCGGCCCGAAGGCGTCGAAATCGAGCACGCCAATGATTGCCAGCAGCCAGAACACCATCAATGCGCCCACCAGCACCGACGGCACGAAGCCCGGATAGTGGGACAGAAGCTCGAGGAAACTGTTCATCGCTTGGCACCCTTGCGTGCGGTGGATGTCGTGGTCCGCGTCTCGGCGAACGCGATCAGTTCGGCGTTGACGCGCTCCTTGATCGCCAGATGATCGTCCGGGTCCAGTCTGTAACGTTTGCCGAGCAGTTGGTAGTCCTCGGGACTCAGGCTGACGGTCAATCGCGGCCGCTTGGCCTGGCGGATCACCGGCAGACCCAGCACCACTCGAATCTGGTCGGAGTTGGACAGGTTGGCGTCGAAGGCTGCACGACGCACCGCCTGGATCACCACCTCGGACACGTCGAACGCCACCTGCACCGCACGCAGCGCCGGTTGCGCGGATTGCCAACGGGACGGAAGGCGGGTGGGTTTCATTCTGAAGGCAGTGAGTGGTGAGTGGTGAGTGGTGAGTGGCAGAAGCCTGCATTCTGTGGGAGCGGGTTTATCCCGCGAGCCTTTCGCTGTTGTGGGAGCGGGTTTATCCCGTAAGCCTTTCGCTGTTGTGGGAGCGGGTTTATCCCGCAAGCCTTTCGCTGTTGTGGGAGCGGGTTTATCCCGCGAGCCTTTCGCTGTTGTGGGAGCGGGTTTATCCCGTAAGCCTTTCGCTGTTGTGGGAGCGGGTTTATCCCGCGAGCTCTTGCTGCGGCAACTGCCAAAAACTCGCGGGATAAACCCGCTCCCACAGGAGCAAGGCTAAGCATCGCCCTTGCTCCTTGGCCCACGCTTCAACTGCTCCATCACCTTGCCCGACCGCGCGTGCTCGAAGCCGCTGTCGCTTGCCCTGGCCTTCTTCGGTGCCCCAACCGGCGCCGCGGCCTGGGTCGCCTGACTCGCCGCCAGCACCGATCGCGCCATCGCCACGTCTCGATTGAATTCGCGCAACTGCGCGTCGATGCGGTCGTGCACGGCGGACAGTGTGGCGATATGGGTATCGAAGCTGGCGACCATGTCGCCCTCGTGGGCGACGGCGGTGGCCAGTTCGGACAAGCGATCGCGAAAGCGCGGATGCTGGTCGGGCTGGTCGCTGAGCGCATTGAACTGCGCTTGCGCGCGCAACATGCGTCGCCGCGCGGCTTCGGCGCGTGCCTTGGCATCGGCGAGTTCACGCCCGGTCCGCTCCAGCAAGGCCTGCGCCTGCTTGACCGTGGGCGGTTCCAGCGCAGAACCGTCGGATCCAGGACCGAGCGCCTTCCATTCGTCCCTGATCAATCCCCGCACTTCATCCCACCAGGCCATGGTCGTTCTCACACCAGGAAGTCGGACAGCGTCGCCAGAGCGTCGCGGCCGTTGTCGCTGAGGGTCGCCAGCTCCAGCGCCATGTCCTCCGGAGTGGCATCCGGACTAAGCGCACCGACCAGCACGAAATGTTGACCGATACGGCCGAAGGCCGACAGCGGCACGCTCGGGTTCAGATCGAGCAGCGTCTCCAGCAGTTTGCTGCGCTGCTTCGGTTTGACGTCGGCATCGCGCCACAGGTAGCTGATGCACAGCAACTGGCTGTCGGCGTCGGTGACGTAGATCGGCAAGCGATCAGCGGCCGGAAACGAGACCTCGATCACCGGCACATCACCCGGCATCAACCCGACTTCGATCGAGGCCATCAGCAGGTGCTTCTTCAAGAGCGGCACACTGCGCTCGATCAGGGACTTCAGCTTGCGCGACCTGGCCATCGACTGCCCGCCTCCTTGAGCGGGTCAGACGCTGCTGCGTTGAAGGCCAAGCTAGCGCGCCTCGACATAGTATGTCAAGACATTTTATGTCGGGATATTCTGCCGCCTTCGTAGGTCATGTTGCCCGCGCAGCGGGCTACGTGACACCGATCGCCTGGAGCGTCACGTAGGCCCTTTCGGGCCAACGTGACCTTCTATGACCCTACTCTCAGTCAAGCAGTCACCGATAG
>ERZ761602.510-NODE-510-length-83745-cov-42.329311_pt1 | contig 83745 bp, 66 predicted proteins | sample MGYA00512165_ERZ761602 | MGnify/ENA primary metagenome ERZ761602 (study PRJEB28899, sample SAMN02445085) | bioreactor sludge metagenome | biome: EBPR sludge; isolation source: Thorneside wastewater treatment plant | place: Australia: Brisbane, Thorneside...
ACGGTCGGGCAAGCCGGCTACGCCTACTTTTCAAAGGAATGGATGAATTACCAAAAAACGTCCGAGAAGGACAGCCAAATCTGTTTGTGGGCCTACGACAGAGGGAAAAATGCAACCTTCTTCGGATCGGGCAGTAGGATGGCCGGCCTTGTGTTTAAGGTGGGAAAAGATGCCTAAAGCCGTCGCGGTCTTTTTTTCATCCCTTCTCTATTTGGTTTCGGGCTTACATGTTCTGTTTTGGGCTTTTATCGTTTGGCGCCTCATAACGGTGCCCGAAAACCATAGCAGCTTGGACATTAAAATTTTCAATGTCCTTTCCTACAGCTTGATCGGATTAGCGCTATTGGTGGCTTTAACGCGACGGAGGTTTTATGTTCCCTTGGCCGCCGCAGTTCTGGCGCTGGCGTCGCTGATGGGCGTTCACTACTTGGACCGAAACAACCTCATGCTGCAATACGAAACCTGGATTTCGCGCGGAATGCCGGAAAAGGGGGCACCGGCCAAAACCGATTCAAGCCCTTAATCTCGACTTTCTCCATCCCGCGGCATAAGTCCGAGCGCAATTCGGCTGATTGGAAACCCCGACAGGTGGCGTGGGTGGTCTTGACCCGCCGACATCTTCCTCGGCGTCGAACTCGTTCAAGGCAAATATAGGTAATTGAGAGCAGGGACGGACGATCACAATCATCTGTCCGTTCCACGCGCCAATCCATTGGTCTTTTAACGAGTAAACCAGGTATGGTTTTACAGCGCGTTCAGAGTCGCGCGACATCCGCGCGCATCGCGCCCGCTCCGCGCAAAAAAAAGCCGCCCGTTTGGCGGCTCATAAGCACTTGAATTTGGTGGCCAGGGACGGAATCGAACCATCGACACGCGGATTTTCAGTCCGCTGCTCTACCAACTGAGCTACCTGGCCAAATTTCGCTCGTCGCGAGAGCGCGCATTTAAACAACTCGCGCCGGTCGCGTCAAGCGCTCACGCTTTCGGCGGAACGTAACCTTCAGGCAAGGCCGCGCCCTCTCCGAAAAAGAACTGAGTCATCTGCTCTTCCAGAAACTGCCGGGCTTTGGGTTCGAACGGGGTCAACCGGTATTCGTTGATCAACATGGTCTGTTGCCGCAACCACTGTTGCCACGCCGCTTTCGAGACGTTCGCGAAAATCCGCTGGCCCAGTTCGCCCGGATACGGCGGCCGATCCAAGCCCTCGGACTCGACGCCGAGCTTGACACATTTCACCAATCGCGCCATCGCTATTTTCCTAAAGGTTCAATAAATCGCCGGCCAACGCCGCCAGCAAGGTTTGCACGGGGGCCGCCATGCCAAGCGGTTCGGGGTTTTGGGTGTTATACCAGACAAACCGCCCCCCTTCCATGACGCGACCGCCCGCTTCGGTCACTCTGGCCGGCACCGGCGTGATGTCGAGATGAAAATGACTGAAGCTATGGCGCAACCCCTTCCACGAAGCTTCCACCTCCACCTCCAAGCCCAACCGCTCCCGACACCAATCGACAATGTCCATTTCTGGCGGACATTCGGGAAAACTCCACAGTCCGCCCCAAATGCCGGCGGGCGGGCGACGCTCCAACAGCACTTCGCCAGCAACCGACCGCAACAGCAACATACGGGTCGCGCGAACCGGCAATGTCCGGCGGGGTTTCGGACTCGGCAAAGCCGCTTCCCGCCCTTGCGCGCGGGCGCGGCAGCCCGCCAGCAGCGGACAGAGATCGCAGCGCGGCCGACGCGCCGTGCAAATTAGCGCGCCGAGATCCATCATCGCCTGGGTATAAGCCGCGACCCGCTCGACCGGGGTGTAGCGCTCCGCCAGCGCCCACAATCGCGCCGCCACTGCAGGCTGCCCCGGCCAGCCCTCCACCGCCGCGAACCGCGCCAACAAGCGCTTGACGTTGCCATCCAAAATCGGCTGCCGCTGCCCGAAGGACAACGCGAGAATCGCGCCCGCCGTCGAACGGCCGATTCCCGGCAGTTCTTGCACCTGCTGGATGTCCGCCGGCATTGCGCAGCCGTATTGATCGCGCAGGATGCCAGCGGCTTTATGCAAATTGCGAGCGCGGGCGTAATAGCCCAATCCCGCCCAAAAACTCAACACCTCATCCAAGCCGGCGTCGGCGAGCGCGCGAATATCGGGAAACCGCTCCACGAACCGTTGATAATAGGGCGCGACCGTGGCGACTTGGGTCTGTTGGAGCATAATTTCCGACACCCATACCCGGTACGGCGTGGGGTTCTGTTGCCACGGCAGCGCCTTGCGGCCATGCGCGTCGAACCAGTCCAAAACGCGCTGGCCGAATTCCGCTGGATTCATGGCGCGCGACCGTCGGTTTCAGTCCGGCGTTTTAAATTGAGAGGGTTTGCAATCATGGCGCGTATTCTAATTGCCGGCTGCGGTGATGTCGGCGCCGCTCTAGGACAGAACCTGCGCGCCGCCGGCCATGAGGTTTGGGGCCTCAAACGCCGGCCCGCCGATCTCCCCGCCGCGATCCAGCCGCTGGCGGCCGATCTCACCGATCCTGGCAGCTTGAGCCGGCTGCCGCCGGAGTTGGACTACATCGTTTACAGCGCCGCCGCCGCCGGTTTCAGCGAAGCCCAGTATCGGGCGGCCTACAGCGACGGGCCGCGCAATCTGCTGGCCGCCTTGCGCGCGACCGGCCAACAACCGCAACGGCTGCTGTTTGCCTCCAGCACTTCGGTCTACGGCCAACAGCAAGGCGAATGGGTGGATGAAGCTTCGCCGGCGGTCGCCGACGGTTTCAGCGGCCGGTGCATCCGCGCCGGCGAACAGGCGCTGTGGGATAGTCCTTGGCCGTCGGTCGCCGTCCGCTTCGGCGGCATTTACGGGCCGGGCCGCACCCGTCTGATCGACAGCGTGCGCGAGGGGACGGCGACCCGACCGACCGGCGCGCCGGTCTACACCAACCGCATCCACCGCGACGATTGCGCCCGAGCGTTGCAACACTTGATCGAACTGCCGGACGCGGAGCCTTTGTACGTCGCCGTGGACGATGATCCCGCGCCGTTGGACGAAGTGCTGAGTTGGCTCGCGCGCCAGCTCGGTGTCCCGGAACCGCCGTTGGCCTCCCAATCTCCGCTGAAACCCGGCGCCGGGGAACGCGATTCCGCCATGCGCCTGCGCGCCAGCAAGCGTTGCCGCAATGCCCGCCTGCGCGCCAGCGGCTTTGAATTTCGCTATCCCAGCTATCGCGAAGGCTACGCCGCGCTGCTAACCGCGACAGGGAGCCGCTGAGCGCTAGTTAGAACGCCGCGCTGGAGAAGTCGTAGCTCATCTCCCGATAGGGATGCTGCAAGAAAAATCCCTGGATTAAATCGACGCCCAGCGACCAGAGGATCGGCAAGGTTTTGACATCTTCCACCCCGCCGACGATGGTGGACGCGCCCAATGCCTCAAGATTTTCCACCAATTCCTTTAAAGCCTCTTGCTTGTTGGGTTCCTTGACCAGACCGTTGACGAAATACATATCCAATTTGACGTAATCCGCGCCCAGATTTTTCAGCAGACCCAGCGAATCGGAACCCCGGCCGAAGCGATCCAGGCAAAAACCGCATCCCAATAATTTGATCCCGCCAAGAAAGCCGAACATGTCGCGCAAGCTGCGTTCGGCGGTGGCTTCCGCGACCTCGAACACGATCCGCTCGGCCTCCACGTCGGCTTGCTCCAGCCGCTCGCGCAACCAGCCGCTCAGGCTCCGATCCTGTAAGGTCACCGGCAAAATTTTAATAAACAACGTGCTGGGCGCTTTGCGCTGGCGCAAGATGCCGATGGCGTGCTCGATCACCCAACGGTCCAGCTTCAAACCCAGTTGGTGGTTGTGCACCACTCCGAACACGCTGCCCGGCACGATTTCCTGGCCTTGATTGTCGCGCAGCCGCAGCAGCACTTCGTAACGCTCGATGGTGTCGCCGCGCATGCTGACGATGGGTTGGAACACCAGCCAGACCCGTTCGTGTTCGTAGATGTCCTGCACCTGCTCCAGCATCCGCGTGCGCAGCGACGCCTCCTGGTCGCGCTTCACCGCCAGCATGTTCTCGTGCACGAAAATGCGGTCGCTCTTGCCCTCTCGGGCCAGGCCGCAGGCCGAGTCGGCGCGCTGGATCAGCATCAGATGATCCTGGCTGCGGTCGGTCGCCACCGCGATGCCCACGTTGATGCGCAGCAGCAGCGCCTGCTCGCCGATCTTGTAGAACCCGGTTTCCAGCACATCGCGAACGCGCCGCGCCATCTTGATCAGCGGCTCGCCGAGAATGTCCGGCACCATGATGGTGAAAATGGCGTCGCTGAATCGGGCCGCCTGTTGGCTGGGAGCCAGGATTTGCCGCAACCGGCCCGCCGCCTGGCCGATCACTTCGTCCGCCGTCGCCACCCCGGCGGTGTCGCGGATCGAACGTAGGTTGTCGAGCATGATAAACAGCACCGCCAAGGATTGGTTGCGCAGGCCCAGGGTTTCAAACGCCTGCTCCAACAGCATCAAGAACCGCCGGCGGTTGAAGAAACCGCTGACCACGTCGTTGTCGGTCAGCATGTTGAGCTTGACCCGCATCGAGCGCGAACGGCGCAGCCGCTGCTTGACCTCCCAACACAGGTGGCTGGTCGGCACCGGTTTGATCATCAAAGTCGCGCCGGCCACATGCAAATTGCTCAGGTAATGCGCCATGTCGGCTTGCAGGCACAACAGCATCATCGGCAGAAAATCGCATTCCCGATGCTGGGCGATCATTTGCGTCAACTCCGCCCCGTTGATCTCCTTGATGTCCAAATCGATCAACAGCAAGTCGGGCCGGAAGCGGTGAATGTCTTGCAGCACCTGCAGCGGCTGGATCACCACCAGCGGCGTGATGCCTTGCTCCTCGAACGCCCCGGCCATTTCCCAGGCTTCGGTCGGCCGGTCGTTGACGATCAGCACCCGGTAATAATCCTGCGCCGTTTGCGGCAGCAGCAGCTCGCCCACCACCCCCAGCAGATCGTCGGCGTCGACCGGCTTGGTGAAATAGGCGGCGCTGCCGACCCGCACCGCGTCCAGGCGCGCGGTCATGTCGTTGCGCTCCGATAAAATCAGGACGGGGGCGCGTAAATTGATCTGCGCGCGCAGGCCGGCAATCAACCCCAGCGTTTGCTCCTGGCCTTCGGGAAAATCGATGTCGAGCAAAATGGCGCCGGGCATCCGTTCGTGCAGCCGCTCTTCCGCTTGCGCCAGATCGGTCATGATCCTGACCCGATAACCGGCGTCCTCCAGTTTGGCGACCAGCGCCGACCTTTCGTCGGGCGTGATCAGAAAAATTTCCGGCAAGGGAGCCAGGCGGGGGCGGGTTCGCGGATCCTCGCTCAGCGCCATGCTTTTCTCGGTGACCAATCCGTGGTGCAAGGCGTCGATCAGCGCGGTCAGCCGCTGCCGGTCGGTTTCCTGCGGCACGCCGCCCGCCGCCAGGCAACTGCTGACGTGATGCTCCAACTGCGCGACCAGTTTGATAATCCGGGTATCGTCGCGATTCTCGGCGAATTGCACCATGTCCTGGGACAACCGCCCGAGCATGGCGAAGGATTTCGCGTTCCATTTGACGTAAAACAACTTCTGCCACAGATCATCGATCAGTTTGAGATGATTGACCAACATCACATGTTGGCCGTTCTGGCCGTCCGCCTGACTCACGGTTTTTCTCCTCGATAAATGTCCATTGCGAACCCGAAACTCCTGCGCGCAAGGGCTTTCGCGGCGCTTCGGGCCGACAATAAGAGAGGCCCGAAGCGCGCCCGAACCAGGCTTAGCGCTGTAGCTGGCTTACATCCCGCACCGCGCCTCGCGCGGCGCTGGTGGTCATCGCGGCGTAGGCCCGCAGCGCCGCCGACACCGTTCTGTTCCGGTCGAGCGGTTGCCAGGCTTGCGCCCCGCGCGCGGCCCGCGCCGTCCGCCTCCGCTGCAAGTCAGCCTCGTCGATTGCCAAATGAATTCGCCGGTTGGGGATATCGATCTCGATCAAGTCGCCCTCCTCCACCAGCGCGATGGCGCCGCCCTCCGCCGCTTCCGGAGACACATGACCGATCGACAGGCCGGAGGTGCCGCCGGAGAAGCGGCCGTCGGTCACCAGCGCGCAAACTTTGCCGAGCCCCTTGGATTTGAGATAGCTGGTCGGATACAGCATTTCCTGCATCCCCGGCCCGCCGCGAGGCCCTTCGTAGCGGATCACAATCACATCGCCCGCTCCAACGCGCCCGCCGAGGATCGCCTCGACCGCCGCTTCCTGGCTTTCCAGGATCCGCGCCGGCCCTCGGAACACCAAAATGCTCTCATCCACGCCGGCGGTCTTGACGATGCAGCCGTCCTCGGCCAAATTGCCAAACAGCACCGCCAAGCCGCCATCCTGGGAATAGGCGTGCGCCCGGTCGCGGATGCAGCCCTCCGCTCGATCCAAATCCAGGCTGGGCCAGCGGGTGGCTTGGCTGAACGCTTCTTGGGTGGGAATGCCCGCCGGACCGGCCGAATAACGCAACCGCGCCTCGTCCCAACTGCTGGGGCGGGCGATATCCCACCGGTCCAACGCCTCGGTCAGGGTTTCGCTGTGGACGGTGCGCGCCTGGCGATGCAGCAAGCCCGCCCGGTCCAATTCGCCGAGAATCGCGATCACGCCGCCGGCGCGGTGCACGTCTTCCATGTGGTATTTTTGAGTGGCCGGAGCGACTTTACACAAGTTCGGCACCCGGCGCGACAGGCGGTCGATGTCGTTCATGGTAAAATCCACCCCGCCTTCTCGCGCCGCCGCCAACAAGTGCAGCACCGTATTGGTGGAACCGCCCATGGCGATATCGAGGCTCATGGCGTTTTCGAAAGCCTCGAAGCTGGCGATGGCGCGCGGCAGGACCGATCCGTCGCCCCGCTCGTAATAACGCCGGGTCAGTTCGACGATGCGCCGGCCCGCCTCTAGAAACAACTCGCGCCGGTCGGCGTGGGTGGCCAGCAGCGAACCGTTGCCCGGCAGGCTCAAGCCCAGCGCCTCGGTCAGACAGTTCATCGAATTGGCGGTGAACATGCCCGAGCAGGAGCCGCAAGTGGGACAGGCCGAGCGCTCGATCTGGGCCACCTCCTCATCGCTGGCCTTGTCGTCGGCGGCCATCACCATGGCGTCCACCAGATCCAGCTTCAGATCGCGGCCGGCCAAGCGGGTTTTGCCCGCCTCCATCGGCCCGCCGGAGACGAAGATCGCCGGAATGTTGAGCCGCATCGCCGCGATCAACATGCCGGGCGTGATCTTGTCGCAGTTGGAGATGCAGACCAGCGCGTCGGCGCAATGGGCGTTGACCATATATTCGACCGAATCGGCGATCAACTCGCGCGAGGGCAGCGAATACAGCATCCCGCCGTGGCCCATGGCGATGCCGTCATCCACGGCGATGGTGTTGAATTCCTTGGCGATGCCGCCGGCCTGTTCGATCTCCCGCGCCACGAGCTGGCCCAAATCCTTGAGATGGACGTGACCGGGCACGAACTGGGTGAAGGAATTGGCGACGGCGATGATGGGTTTGCCGAAATCGCCGTCCTTGACGCCGGTGGCCCGCCAGAGCGCGCGGGCGCCCGCCATGTTGCGGCCGTGGGTGGTGGTGCGGGAACGATAGTCGGGCATGGGAGACTCCAAAGGCCGAAGAAGGACCGGACGGCAACGCGAGGCGTCCGGTCCGGACAGATTGGCAGATTCTATGACAAATTGTTTCGATCTGGCGCGCTTGCGCGATTCGCTTGTAAAAACGCCGAGATGCCTTAGTCTTATTTAGAGCAATTCGCGCGCCCAGATCAATCGCGTTCGGGTAACATCTTCTGATCTAGACCAACCAAAGAGGCTCTCATGATTCGCTTCGCATCACGCATGGGTGTGGCCCTGACCGTCTGCGGCCTCCTCGCCGGTCCCGCGCAGGCGGCCGGCGATCCGGCGGCCGGAAAAACCAAGTTCGAAACCTGCACCGGCTGTCATTCCATCCCCGGCTACACCAACGCTTATCCCACTTACCACGTTCCCCGGCTGGGCGGCCAGCATGCCGATTACATCATTTCCGCGCTGAAAGCCTATCAAAGCGGCGAGCGCCAGCATCCCACCATGCACGCCAATTCTTCATCGCTGAGCGAGCAGGACATGCAGAACATCGCCGCCTACCTCTCCTCCAGCACCAAAATCGTCGCGGACTCCAACCCGATACGGGGCAACGCCAGCGCCGGCAAGAAAAAGAGCGTGGCGTGCGTGGCTTGTCACGGCCCCGACGGCAACGGACCCATCCCTCTCTACCCGAGATTGGCCGGCCAACACGAAGACTACTTGCTCAAGACTTTACAGGATTATAAAACCAACAAACGCAACAACTCGGTGATGAAGGGCATCGTCTTGTCGCTGACCGAACAGGACATCTCCGATTTGGCCGCCTACTTCGCCAGCCAGCCCAAGGGCTTGTCAGTGATGGCGCAAGATTGATCGACCCCGTTCCCACCGCAAGGCGGGTGCGTTCCGAGTTTGCCCGATCCAGCGGCCTCAGGCCATTCGGGATCAAGCCTTTTCCCTCCTGGGCATCGGTCCCGGTTCCCGCCGCGCGCTCAAGCGGCGGAGTCAGGCAACCAATGCTGGAGGAGCGCGGCGAGCGCGGCCATTTCGTAGGGTTTGGCGAGGTAATCGTCCATGCCGCTGGCCGCGCATCGCGCCCGATCTTCCGCCATGGCGTTCGCGGTCATCGCGATCACCGGCGTGGGCGCAACATCTTGCTGTCGTTCCCAGCGCCGGATTTCCCGAGCCGCCGTGTGGCCGTCCATGACCGGCATTTCCACATCCATGAACACTAAGTCGTAGCGACCCTGCCTGAATTTTTCCGTCGCTTCCAATCCGTTGCCGGCGATTTCGTAGGTGGCGCCGATCGCGGCCAACATGCTGGAAGCCACCAGTTGATTGACTTCGTTATCCTCCACCAGCAGCACGTGCCGGGTCCGTGCGGGAGCCGGTTCGGCTCGGGCCTCGCCGGCGCGCGAACCGACCGAGTTTTTATCCGGCGGCTCCGCGGGCGCGGTTTCGGCCGCTTGCGCGAACGAGGGCGCCGGACCGGCACTTTCCAACGGCAGCGAAAAACTGAAGCGCGTTCCCTGACCGGAGCGGCTTTCCACCCGCAACGCACCGCCCATGGCTTCCACCAAATCCTTGCAGATGGCCAGACCCAGCCCGGTTCCGCCGTACTTGCGGGTCGTCGTTTGATCGGCCTGAGTGAACGGTTTGAACAATTTCTGGATGCCGTCCTCGTCCATGCCGATCCCGGTATCCCATACCTGAAACGATACGAGCGCCCGATCCGAGTCGGGTTCCACCAGCAGCCCCACCTCGCCTCGCTCGGTGAATTTGACCGCGTTATCCAGCAGGTTGATCAGCACCTGCCGCACCCGGGTCGGATCGCCTTGCACTTGATCCGCCAGGCCCGACGCTATATCGACCTTGACCGCCACGCCCTTGACTTGAGCGCGTTTCATGGTGACGGCGGCCACCTCCTCCACCGTCCGCTTCAGGTCGAAGGGTATCCGCTCCAATACCAGCCGGCCCGCTTCGATTTTGGCCAGATCGAGCACCTCGCCGATCAAGTTGAGCAGATGCTGGCCGGCGGTGTGAATCCGCTGAGAATAATCCCGTTGCACCGGCGTCAGCGTTTCCCGATCCAGCAGTTGCGCGAAACCCAAAATAGCGTTCATCGGCGTGCGCAACTCGTGGCTCATCCTTGACACGAAATCCGACTTGGCGCGGCTCGCGCGCTCCGCTTCATCGCGCGCGCGCCGCATCTCGCCCCAGGCCCGCAATAGCTTGTCGTTCGACTGTTTGAGCTGGCGCGCGAACAGAATGCCGATCAGGGTGACAGCGCCGATCACCAACACCACCCACACCGTTTCGGTGGTTTTGTAGCGATCGCGCTGGGCGGCCAACTGAGCTTCCAGACTTTCCAGCCGGTGCTGGCTTTCAAAAAACAACCGGTTGGCGTTTTCGTTGAGCCGGAAGAAAAACGAGGGCAGGCGCTTGAAATAGGTGAGCAGATCGCGGGTGACCGCCAACAAACCCTCGCCGTTGTTCTGGCTCCGGCTGTCGTCGCGCAGGATCAACAGGTTCTGTAATTCATTGATCTTGACTTTGATCTGATCGAGATGGGGGGCCAGTTCGATGATTTCCATCACGTAATTCTGGTCGCTCGCATCCGGTTTGAAGGTCGCCTGCCGGACCATCTGGTCCATGCCCTCCACGTTGAGGTAAATCAACTGCTGGACCTTACCGCCGTCTTTCAATACCTCGAGATCGTGCTCGAGTTTGGCGACTTTTTTGAGTATCTCGGCGCCGGTTTTTTCTTGAGCGACGCGACCGCTCGCCATGCCCATCCGATAGACATCCATCTCGATGCCTTGAATGGTGCGGACGATTTCCTCGCCGACGAACAGGCGCGCCCGTTCGTTGGCGCTTTTCTCGCCCAATTCATCGACCAGGCCGGAAAACAGCTTATTCAGCCCCACGATGAGCAGGAAGCCGACGAAGAATAAGCCGATCAGCCAGAGGAAACGCCAGGGGGACGCGACCGTGGAGTCGCTTGTCGGCGGCTTCGCGGGTGGGCCGGCGTCCCCCTCGACCTCAATGGTCATGCGCGACCTTCAATGGGACATCCGCTGGATCATTGGACTGCGGTTTTATTATCGAGAAAACCGTGCTTGCGAAAGATCGCTTGTCCTTCCTCGGAAGCGGCGTGGGCCATGAACCGACGGGCCGCATCCTGGTTTTTCGAGAACGTCAGCACATTCAACAGCAGGGCCTGCGGTTTCGCCACTTTTGGATCCAAATCGATGACCTCGACCGCCACGGCGTTATCGGGGAAAAAGCCGGTGGCTCGCCAGTTCATCACCGCGTCGGCTTCACCTTTCTTCATGGCGCTGTTGAGGCTGCGCGAATCGGAAGACAGCGAGAGCGCTTTGTCGACGATTTGTTGATAAATCCCGAGAGAATCCAGGATGCGCTTGGTTTCCTGACCGACGCTGCCGCTGGCCGCATCGCCGATGATCACGGTCACCTCCTCGCGCAGCAGATCCTTGGGATCGTTTTTAAGCTTCTTGGGATTGCCCTTGGCGGTCATGATGGCCATTTGATTGTAGCCGACGGTGACGACTTCGCCGAGCAGGCCCTCGGCCAAATGTTTCGCCCGGTAAGTCGGCTCGCCCGGCAGATATAAATCGCCTTGCCCGCTCTTTTTGGCGCTCTGGTAGAGGTCTTCCGATCCTCCCTGAGACAGGGTGACCTTGATCTTTTCCTTTTGCTCGAAGGCTTGGGCGATTTCGGTCATGGGCCGGATCATGGTGATGCCGCAGTAGATCAGCAATTCGGGCTGGGTCGGTTGTTGGCTGAATGCGCTGTTGGAAAAAACGGTCAAGCTTCCCAAGAGCCAAGTCCAAGCCGCCTTACGAATCAATGCGTTTAACATAATCGATCCTTTAGTTTGAAAGTCTCATCGCCGCGTGCGGCACCCTCGTGTCCGCCGCCACAACCGCCTGCCCAAGCAATCCTTGAGCCAGAGGCGTCCGAACCGTTTTTTCGGGGCGCGGTGTCGCCAGAACAGCTCCAGATCCTCGTATTAATCAGCTCTAACGACTAGATTTTAAATAAATTTCGGACGCCGCCGCCGGGAGCGGCCGCCGCGGGCGGCTTCGGCCACGGTGGATCGCAAAGGCTATGGGTTGCCTCGCGCGTCAACGCTCGATCACCCGATGTCGGAAATCCGTCGGGCCACGCTCGAGCCGCAAATCCGAGCGTCACGCCCGGCGCGCATCGATTTCACTTTCCAGCGCTTCGATCCATTGCTTTCCGCGCGAGACCCCTACAGAATTTCCAGACGGTTGTCCTCATCAAACCCGGTTCCTTATTCACCCGCGCTCGGAGACGCCCATGTTCTCGCATCCATTCGGAAAAAACCTTCTCGCCGCCGGCGTGGCGGTCGTCCTTATCGCCGGTTGCGCCACCGCGCCCGACGGACGCCTAGACGACCGACAGCAAACCGTCGCCGAGGGCGCGGTGGTCGGCGCGCTGGTGGGGGGGCTGCTCGGGGCCGCCGTCAGCGACGATCACAAGGGACGGGGCGCGTTGATCGGCGCGGCGGCCGGCGGGCTGCTCGGGGCCGGCATCGGCAACTCGATCGCGGAGCGCAAGGCGCAATACGCCCAGGAGGAAGATTTCCTGGTCGCGGAAATCCAGCGCAATCAGGATTTCATCGCGGAGGCCGATGCGGAAAACGAACAGCTCTACCGAGACATCGACCGCCTGGAGCGCGAATCGCAACGGCTGGCGCGCGACTATCGGGCCGGCCGGGCCAGTCGGGACGCGCTGGCCGCCCAACAAACCAGCCTGCAAAAACAACTGGAGAAAGCCAAGCGGATCAACGCGCTGGCTGAAAGACAGCTGGCGGACGCCAGCGAGGTGCATCAAGAAACCCGTCAAAAGCGCGGCCCGCAGGATCGTTACACCAAGCAACTCGAAACCAACGTGGTTCAGTTGAAGGCGACCCGCCAGCAAGCCGGGCAGAACGTCTCCCGCTTGCAGGGGGTCTACGACACCATGACCATCTGAAGGACTCGCTTCACCGTTATGACCCAGGGGAATGACCCATGAAATCATTTATTTTGAGCGGTGTTGGGCTCGCTTTGCTGGCGCTGGCCGGTTGCGCCGCCGACCCTTCCAACGATCCGCGTTCGGGCGGATTCTTCGGCGGGGCGCGCGGCCTCGCCTCCGGCGACTACGACCTTCGCCAGCAACAGTTGCGCGAGGAACGGGACGATTCCCTGAGCGAACTACGATCCTTGCGCCGCGAAGGCGCGGCCTTGGAAACAGAGCGGGCGATGAGGGCCGATGAGGTCGCCGCGCAACGGCGGCAGCTGGCGGCGTTGCAATCTCGCAATCAAGAGATGGCCCGCCGGATCGAACAGCTGCGCCGCTCCAAGGCCGCCACCGAACAGCGGACCGCCGAGATGCGCCGCAAGCAGCAGCGGCTGACTCGCGATATCCGACAGTTCGAAGCCGAACTCGACCGAGGCCAGCTCAGCGCGCCCCAGGCCGACGCCAAGCGGCTGAGCCTGGAGCGCCAGTACGACGCCATCGAAAAGCTTTAAGCCGTTTTGGCGATCCGCGCGACGGCGACCGCATGAACGCCTTCCACCCGTGGCTCGCGCCGCTGCTCGCCCTCGCGCTGCTCGCGTCGCCGGCCTGCGCGCAAACCGTCGAGCAGAGCCGATATTACATCCAACAGATGATCGAACTGGCCGCCGCCCACGACGAAAACGGGGTGACGACCCTGCAACGGGTGCTGGAACAAGGCCCCAAGCCGGCCCCCGCCGACGCGGACGCCGCCCGAGCCGCCCTGCAACGCGGGTTGACGGCGCTGGAACAAAACGAGTTGACGGCGGCTTTGAGCGCGTTTCAGCACGCCAGCCGATCCGATCCGGGCAACGTCGAAGCCGTCAATCACCTGGGCCTGCTCTACCGCAAATTGAACCGGCTGGCCGAGGCGGAAATCGCCTTGCAGCAAGCGCTGGCCCTGGAGCCTTCCCGCGCGGTCGCCTGGTTTCAGCTCGCCCAGGTTTACGGATTGCAAAACGACAGCCGGCGGGCCGTGGGAGCGCTGTCCAACACCTATCGCTTCGCCCGAAATCCGATGCGGGCCGAGGAAATCTTGCGCAACATCGCCGAAAACGAAGCCGCCGACAGCTTGCGCAACGCCGCCCTGGAGACCTTGCGGCTCCACGGCCTTCCGGTGCAAGCGGTCATCGTGCCGCCCTTGAGCCCCAATGCTGAAATCGCGCCGCTGAAGGCTCCGGCCGGTTCGGCGCGTCCCACCGCCCGGTCGGTTCCATGAAACCCGCGTTCGCCGCGCTGGCCCTGATCGCCCTGCTCGCCGCCGCGCGGGCCAACGCCGCGCCCGGTCAATATGAAACCATCGACTACTACGTCCAACAGATGATCGCGCTGGCCGCCGCCAACGACGCGACCGGCGCGCAAACCTTTCGAGAGCAATTGGAACAGCTCGCTCGACCGGAAGCGGGCGATTCCGCCAAGGCGCGGCCCCACCTGCGGCAGGGATTGGATTATCTGAATCAAAACCAACTGAAGGAGGCGCTGGCGGCGTCCCGGCAAGCCTTCATCCTCGATCCCGCCGATTCCGCGATCGCCGGCCAACTCGGGCTGATTTATCTGCGGTTGAACCGGCTCAAGGAAGCCGAACGGCTGTCGGTTTACGCGCTCTCGCTCGCGCCGGGTCAAGCGGCGACTTGGCTAACCTTGGGTGAGATCTACGGACAAGCCGGCGACGGACCGCGCGCCGCCGGCGCATTCGTCAATGCTCACCGCTGCGCTGAAACTCCGGCTCAAGTCGCCGAAACCTTACAGCGGTTGACAGCGGCCGAGCGCGCGCCGGCGCTCCAGGACGGCGCGCGCTCGGCCTTGCGCCTCATCGGCAATGCGGCGGCCCCGACGGTTCAATCACCCGCCGCGACCAACGCGACCGCCAGTCCCGCGCCTTCTCAAACGCCCGCGACCGCCGCGCCCGCCCGAGCGAGCGCCAACGGTTCCGAGACGGCAGGCGGCATCCTAGGGTCGATCGCCCGCCGGCTGGAGAACTTGGCCGGGCCGAAAGGCAAGGCCGAAACCGGAGCGCCGTCCGCCGCCAAAACGGACGGCGGCGGCCCCGGCCAACGGATTTACCAGCGCGGCATCCGACTCACTTGCCTGATCGTCACTTCTCGCAACGGCAAAACCGTCAACCTGGGTAGCGGCGTGCTGGTTTCGGCCGATGGGCGGGTCATCACCAACCACCATGTGATTGAAAAGGCCGACAATCTCGCGGTTCGCTGCGGCGAGCGCGAATCCGCCGCCACAGTGCTCAAACACAGCAAAAAACCGGATTTGGCGCTGCTGTCCACCGCGCTTGCGAGTCCGGATACGTTCGCCTTGAACGAAAGCTACAGCCAAAGCCTGATCGGCCGGGACGTATTCGTAATCGGCAACCCCTACGGTTTGGAAGGCACCTTCTCGACCGGGGTGATCAGCGGCCTGCGCGAAATCGACGGCGTCCGCCACCTGCAAATCTCCGCGCCGGTCAGTCCGGGCAACAGCGGCGGACCGGTGATCTTGCGGGATGGAACGGTGATCGGCATTACCGCCATGGGCCTCAAGGCCGGTCAAAATCTCAATTTCGCCATCGCGTCCGTCGAGGTGCTCGCCAGCGGCTTGTTCGATGCAAGCCGGATGAGAAGCCAGCCGCCCGACCCCTAGCCGTTCATTGCACCGCGCCCAGTTCCAGCACGTAGCCGCCCACGACCAAAAATTCGTTCGCTCTGGCAGTGGTGGCGGTGTCCTTGCCTGGAATCAGCACATCCAGCAGTTCGCCCGTGGGCGCCAAACGATAAGCCGACATGCTCTGACTCTCCAGATGCACCCACCAGTCGTCGCGGCGCGCTTGCAACAACAGATGCCGCCGCGACAAACCCAGGTATTCGGCGTTGATGCCGGCGGTCTTGGCGGCCCGTCCGCCCCAGCGCAGGGCGTGCGGGTCGGCCAGCAAGCGCGGCGCGAGGTCCGCTTCCACCCCGCGCCCGAAGCTCACCGCCCGCTCGCGCGGCACCGGCAACGCCAGCGGCGCGGGCAGGCGCAGCCAGCCCACATACTGCAAATTCATCGGGGGCGGCGCGTCTTGAAAGGCCAATTCCAAATCGTCGAACGGCTCCCACAAACCCGGCAGCGCCAGCGGCGTCGAGTATCCGTCCACCTCGCCGAACACTTGGTCAGTGTTGTCGACCCGCACCCAGGCGGCGGCTTCGGGATGCTCGCTCGGCACCACGTGGCCGGTCCGGCTAAAACCAATTCGCCAGTCGCTGATACCGGCGGCCGCATAGGTGGACAGGCGCTGCAAGGCTACGCCCGCCACCCGCAAGATCGCCGCCGGCCGCTGGGGAATCCAGGTCTGTTGATCGGCCGCCGGCTCGGGCAGCGAGGTCGAGGTCGCCGGATCCGGCCAGCGCATCGTCCGGGTCGGCGCGAAGCCCTCCTCATCGTCCAACGGCGGCGCGCTCAAAAGATCGTCGAATTCGACCGACAGATCCAGCATTGGCTCGCGCCGGCCCCAAACGTCGGTGGCCGGATAGACTTCCTCCAGCGCCGTCAGCGGTTCGTCCTCCAGTTCCGCCAGCCGTTCGGCCGCCGGCGCGGTTTCCGGAGGCTCCGGCCGCGCCGGCGCGGCGACCACCCGCCGCTCCGAGGCTTTTAGCGCCTGCGCCATGCTGGCCGTCCCCGGCGCCGCCCGCACGCGCAAGGCCCGTCCCCGGCGGTCGCGCACCAGGAAACCGCCGTCGCCGTCATCGCTCAGATTCAGCGCGTTCGGCGGCTCCGACAGCGCATCGACCTGGGCCGAGGCCCCGGAACGCAGCACCAACAAGACCGATTCTCCGTTCATGAACGGCCATCCCTCGACGGCGAAACTGCTGGCGCGCCGGTCGGCGTTCAACAAGGTCAGGCGCTGGCCGGCGTAGATCGGCCCGAGTTCCCGCCAATCGTCCTGGCCTTCACCCGCCGCTTGAACCCGAAACAGCGGAGAATCGACGGCGGACGGCACGTAGATCGCCCGTCCGAACAAAAATTGGACTTCGCCCGGCCGCAGCAGCGGATCGCCCTGCACCCGATAGCGGACCGTCGCATTTTCCGCCAGCGCGTGGCTCAATTGCCGTTCGTGCAAGCGGCGCAGTTCCTGCAACAGCGTTTCCCGAGCCCCGCCATCATCCAGCCGGTCGTCCCGCAGGAACTCCTTTTCGGGAACCCGAATCACCACGTGGCTGTAACAGCTCTCCTGATGCTGGCGGCCGACGGGAAGCCGGGGATAACGCCTGAGCGCCTCCAGCAGAAAAACGCCTTCTTGTCCGCCGCGCAGCCGTTCCCACAGCAGCGCGGCGTTGAACACGTCCGACACCTTGCGCAGGGTCGCGCAGATTACATAATCGGACACGAGCAAGGTATCAGAATGGGTGGTCATGATTTTTTTCCTCGACCGCAATCGCCAAGGCCACGATCGGCAGCACGAACAATACCCAATGACTGCCGGCGGCGGATAACAGCGACATCGGCTGGCCCATCACCGGCAAAAATCCCAGATTGGTGCCCCACGACACTAGAAAATGCGCCGCGAGCAAGGCCGCGCCGCCGGACAAACTAAAATAGAAAAACCGGCCCGACAGCGTCGGCCAAAGGCCGTCGGCGTCCGGTCTGCGCAGGGCGCGGTCGGCAATGATCGCCAGCAACGCGACGAACGCCGCCTGAATCGCGGCCAGCACCAAGCCCGCCAACCCCCCGTAGCGATTCAGCAAGAAAGTCGGGGCGAAATCGCTTTCCACCACGGGCACCGCCATCACCTGGCCGTTGACCGGCTCGCGCCACACCGTGCCGCCCCAACCGCCGGCCCGAATCGCTTCTAGCGCGCGCCGCAACTGATAGCCGGCGTGCGGATAGTCCCGCGGCGCGGCCCAGGCGCGGAGCCGATCCGCCTGAAACGGCAGCGGAATCGCCTCCGGTTGCTGGTAAAGTCCTCTCAGGCCGAATCCCAGCCCCACCACCAGCCCGATGAGGGCCAGGCGCCCCAGCCAGCGCCACGGCGCCAGCGGATGGGCGCGAACGTAGGCCCACGCCAGCGCCAACCCCCAAAACAGCAGCAACAGCAGGGGGGAAAAATCGTGCAGGAACCACAAGGCGAAACCGCAAACCGCCGCCAGCAACAGCAGCGGGCCAAGATAGCGCAGCCAAGGCGCTTGCTTATCATAGCTCCAGCCGTGAAGCCGCGCCCGACCCCGCAGCGTGAGCGCGTGAGCCGCCGCCGCGACCAAGACCAGCTTGGTCAGTTCAAAGGGTTGGAAACCCGCCCAACCGCCTTCGTCGCCCGCTAGCGCTTGCGCCGCCAACAGCGCCAGCGCGCCGGCGCCCAACGCCCGCAAACTCCACCAAACCCAGCGCTCGTCCGGCCAAGGGATCGGCTGCAAGCCCCGCCAAGCCTCCCGCGCGGCCCAGGCGAGCCAGCCGAACGCACCGGCCAAGGCCGCTCCGCCGCCTCCGTAACGCTGCCAGCCCGCTTCGACGCTACCCGATCCCAATTGCAGCAACACCATCAACCCGCCGCCCAGCAGCAGCGTGAGAACCGCCATCAGCCCTTTGCTCCAAAGCGAGCGCACGGCGGCCGACCACACCAACAGCGACAGCCACGCGAGCAGGTACGGCCAAAGCACCGGAACGGCCAGGATATTGCGCTGCATTTCAAGACACGCTCCGGCCAGCGCGAACGCCAGCGCGCTCCACCCCCAACGGATTGCCGGCCGAGAGCGCCGGCCCCGCCCCAAGACGGCCCAGACCGCGCTGAACGCCGCGACCGCCAGCAGCAAGATCCCCAGCCGCACGGCAACCGGAGACGAATCGGACGGCCGCCACCACGCCGGCCTGGCCCACGTTATCTTGACCTTCGAAGCGGCTTCAGGCGCGGATCCTTCTAACCAACGCCGCGCGCGCGCCGCAACCGCCAGCTCCAATTGCGGCGCGGTTTGAAGCACTTGATACCGGACGCGGCCGATGATCAGCCGATCGCCGGTCGCCAGCGGAACGGACCGCTCCCAGATCGCTTGCGCCTCCGCCGTGCCGACCGCCGTGATGATCGGTACGCCGTCGCCCCGGCCGGCCGCGCCCGGAGCGAGCGCGAACCCCTCGGCGGTCGGTTCAATTGAGGCGGTATCCACCGGAACATCGGTCAAACCCAACCGGTCCGCGCAGTATACGCCGCCGCCGAGGCGCAGCGGACGGCGCGCCGCCAGCGATGCGCTCCACCCTCCAAATCGAGCGCGCCATCGGGCGCGCCAATCCGCCCGACATTCCGGCAACCACCGGCCCTGCTTGCGCAGGATCGCCCCGTCGTATTCCCAACGCAGCCCGCTGTTTTCCAGGATCAACCGCCTGGGCTGCGCCGCCAGAACCCTGAATTTTTGTTCCCCGACCGCAAATCCGGCCCCAGCAACCAGCGGCCACAGCCGCACCGAGCGCGGTTCCCGTTCGGATTGCGGTTGCCAAAGCACCTGCTTGGCGGGGGAGAGATTGCGCAACCGCCAAGCGCCGGTCGCATCCCGACTCAGCAGCACATGGTCGCGGTCGGCTTGCGGGGACCAGAGCGCTTCGCGGCCTAAGGCCAGCGACTGGCCGACTTCCAATTCCACGGTCAGCCGGCGCGGCTCCAACCAAGGCGGCGCGCGGTAAGCCGTCCATAACATGCCCAGCAACGGCAATAACCAGATCGCCAACCACCAAGTGTCTCCCGTAACAGCCAAGCGCTCGCGAAGCGGCGGGCCAGGGATCGACGACCGCGTCATGTCCGGCGGCTCCTCAACGGCGTTTCCAAGGCGTAAGAACCGATGCGGCCGTCAGACCATCAGCCGAACCCTCAAGCTTTAGCGCCGCCACATCCAGCACTTCGCCTACAGAGAACCGAGCGTTCCCGAATTCCTCAAAACCAGGGAAATGGCCCGCCTCGCGTTCGGTCGCTGGCAAACGCGCCGCGCTAGCGCCCGGGTCAGACGGCTCCCGCCACAGCAATCGCCCGTCCTCGCGGCGGATTTGCGTCAGTTCCTGACGCCAGAGTTCGGGAAGCCGGCTGGCCGACAGCGGCGCGCAGAGTATCGTCAATCCGGCGGAACCGTCTCGCCATTCCAGGCTCAGCCGATGGGCCACCGCGTCCGACTCCGCGCAAAATCGAGCTTCGCGGCACTGAGGCTCGCTGGCCAATACCGTCGCGCCTTGCACGTCCGGCGCGCCTCCGATCAAGAGCAGTTCCAGGCGTTCGCCAGCGCGGGCCGGGCGCGGCGGCGTCAGCCGGAATCGCACCGGCGGGCGATTTTCCAGCGCGGGCCAGCGCGCCACCCATTGCCAGGGCTGCCAATTACCCGAAAGCTCGCTCAGAAATGGAGGGTTTGGCGATGGAAGGGCGGCCGTCAGCGTCAACGGCGCTCCCGACCAGTCGGCTGTCCAAGCGCCCGGCAACCCGGCGTCCGAACGCCAGCGGATCGCGGCCAGCAATTGACGGGCGTTGAACGCCTCGATTTGCTGGCGCACGTAACGGCCCGCCGCGCTGAAGTGCAAGGCCTGATGCAGGCGGCGGCGCTCGCTGTCCCAAACGCCGGCCAACCAATCCGGCCCATCCGAGCGCGGCGCCAATAAGTCTGGATAGGCGCGGGCGTAAGCCCGGCGCAGCAGCAAATCAGCCGGCGCCACGGCGATCCGTCCGTCGGCTTCCAGCCGCAACAACCCGCCGTCGATCGCCCGCGCGAATAGCTTGGCGTCCTCGCGCCGGGGGGCGTGATCGGGCGCGTCCGCCGGTTTCGCCACGGCCGACGGCCTCGCATAGATCGCCGCCAACTGCCGCTGCAGCAACCCGACGCCCGCCATCGCGGCGAGCGCGACCAGCAGCGGCCCGATCGGCCGCCGCCCGCCCGCGCGGTTCAGCTTCGGTATGGGTTCCATGGGTAAATAATGACACAATAGCGGAATCGCTTGACCTCGCGGTCGCGATTAGTTTAATCAATCAACCGCCTATCCCGAGGACGGCAGCCCGGAGACCCCATCATGCAAAGCGGCGAGCGGATCGTGCTTGAAGGCCGTGAATACCGGCTCGGTTCCGTCCTGTCCACCGGCGCTGGCAGCTACGGCCAAGTTTGGGCCGCCGTCGATTCCGCCGGGCGCGCGGTCGCCTTAAAGTTTATCAACACCGAGGCGATGTCGCAGGCGGACAGCAGCCTTCACGGGCACTGGCGCGCGCATCTGGAGCGGGAAATCGAGTTCCTGGCCAGTTTGACGCCCGCGCAATCCCAACACATCGTCGCCCTGCTCGATCACGGCCAACTGGACGGCCAGCCGGTGCTGGTGCTGGAACGGATGCAAAGCAACCTCGGTCAATGGTTGGCGCAACGACGCCGCGACGGCGAACCGCCGCCCGCTCTCGTCCAGATCCTGGATTGGGCCGAACAAATTCTGGCCGGTTTGGATGCGATCCATCAAGCCGGTTTCGTCTATCGGGATCTTAAATTCAGCAATATTCTAGTCGGCGGGCAGGGGGCGCTGCTGAAGCTTGCGGATTTCGGCTCGCTCAAGCGCGAAGACGGCGACAGCACCCGCTCCTTCATCGGCACTCCCGCCGCCATGGCGCCCGAACAGTTGCTGCCAGTCCGCCGCAGCGCGCGCGGCTGCGAATACGCCGTCGATTTTCGCGCCGATTATTACGCCTTGGGGCTGTTGCTGTTCACTTTGTTGACCGAAAGGCCCACCACCGCCGCCCAACGCCGGCTGGGTCAGTTGCTCGCCCTCCACGGTCAGGAAGGCGTGGGCCGACAGTACGATCTGTCGGGCGGGATGAACCAAGACGAACGGGAACAGGTGCGCCGCGCCATCGAATTTTGGACCGTGCCGGCGCGGCCCGAGCAGGCCCAACACGGCGTCGCCCCGCTGCTGATCGACCTGCTCGACCGACTGCTGGCGCGCGATCCCGCCGAACGTCCCGCATCCGGCGCGGCTATCCGCGCGCTTCTCCAACAAGCGCGGACCGATCAGCCCAGCCTGCCGCCCCTGATCGTTCCGGAGGAATGGAGCACGCCGCCTGATACCCCGCCGAACCGCCATCCCCGTCGTCTGAACGCTTCGGCTCACCGGTCTGGAGCGCGCCGGCTTGTCGGCCTGCTCGGTCTTTCGGCGTTGGCCGCCCTGGCGTGGGCCGTCGCCATCCGACCGATGATGATGCCGGAGCGATCCGACCCGGTGAAAACCGCGCCAGTCGCCTCTGCGGCGGCGACGCCCCCAACCGACCTAAAGCCCCTGATCATCGAACAACCGGTCGCGACCGCGCCGCCACCCAGCGAAACGGCGGCGGTCGCGCCCGCTCGGCCCGAACCGCCGATGACGCCCGAACTTTCGGAAGCCGAAGCCGACGCCGAAAATATCGCGACCGCGCCGCCGGCGGAACCTCCGGCCGAACCGGCCGCGACGTCCGCTGCCGAACGCCCCTCGGAGGCCCTGGTTGAAACCCGTTCGGAGACCGACTCCGCGCTGACCTCCGTCGAGACCGAAACCGCGTCCGACGCGGAAATTGCGGCCGATGAGGCCCCAGTTCCAGAACAAAACGCGCCAGTCGCCGAATCCGGGCTTGAAATCAACCCGGCGAGCGCGGCTCCAGCCCCAAGCGACGGCCTGCCGATCATCGCTCCCAAGGCGCTCCGACCGACGCCCGGCCGCGCGTCGAGACTCAGCGTTCAATCAAAATCGGGCGCCGCGCCCACCCGAATCGAGCCGAACAGGATAGAAAAGGCCGCTCCATCCAAAGTTTTCTCCAGGAAAGCCCTCGCGGGGGACGCGGACCAGGCCGCCCCGGTCAAAGCCAGGTCCGACAAGCCGGACGTCAGCGAACCGAGCTTAAGAGCGCCAGCGCCGGGCAGTGTCGCCGCGAATGTCGCCAAGGCCGCCTCCGTCAAAGCCGCAACGGCGAGCGAACCGGCGATACGAGCGCCAGCGCCCGCTCGGCTTGAGGCCGCCAGAACATCCCCCACTCCCCTGCCGACCAAGACTGTCGCGACGACCAAACCGACCCCGAAACCCTCGGCGGATCATCCGCAAGCCTCGATGGATCATCCACCGACAATCGCGCGCCGGCCGGTACGTGTCGTCAAAGCATCCGCGCCGACGCCGCCCGCCAGGCCGGTTTCACCGACCGTGCGCGAACGGCCCGCGCCGGTCATGACCCCCCCAGCGCTTCGCCAGCGCCCGAGCGCGGGGCTAGCGGCGCGCGCGCCTTCAGCCCACCTCATCGCGCCCGAGCGTCGACCCTCCCCGATGCCACCCATCGAGTTGGTCAGCAGTGCGGCCAAGGGGGCAGCGCCCGCCCAACCGCCGCTCGAATTGTTCAGTCGCGCCCGACCTGATCCGGATCGCGCGCGCACCCGACCCGCGCCCGCCATCGAATTGATCAGCCGTCCCGGCCCCGCGACAGCTGCTCCCGCCGCCCGGTCCGTTCCGCCGGTTTCATCGGCCGGCGGCTTAAGCGCTCCGACTTCGAGCACGGTCTTATCGAGGCGGTCGGTGCGCACCGAAAGCAGAAACGCGCCCGATCTGCGCCGTCAAGCCGAAAATTTTGGTCAGTGGGTCAGCCGCACCGGCGCTTCGGTCGGAACGGAGATCCAGCGTGGCCTGGACAGCGCGAATCAGGCCCTGAGCGGCCTGGCCGGCACTTGCGCTAGGGCCGACGGTTGCGGTTCCCGGCCGGTTCTCCGTCGCGACCGCTGGTCGGCTTCCAGCCGCAGTGCGGCTCCCCGCTGACGGCCGTCGGCCAATTCGCGTTTCCAGGGCGTTCGAAACAGCCTGGGCGATCAGAACGCGGCAACCGCGCCGCGCACCGCGGGCGGCTTTAAGCCCGCTTTCGCTCCAGCAATTCAGCAATGGCTCCAGCGGCTTTTTGACTGGCGTCGCGCCGTAGTTCGGCATGCAATCGATCAAAAACCGCTTCCAGCTCCGTCCGCGCCGGCGCGTCATCCAGCCAGCGCAACACCGCCGGACCCAGGTTCGCCGCCGTCGCCGCTCCCTGAAAAAACTCCGGAATCACGCTCCGGCCGGCCAGTAAATTCGGCAGGGTGAAATGGGAAACCGTCACCAAGCGCCGGGCGATCCACGCCGTCACCGGCGCGACGCGATAGGCCGCGACCATCGGCCGCCCGAGCAGCATCGCCTCCAAGGTCGCGGTGCCGGAGGCGAGCAGCACCACCTCGGCGGCGGTCATGACCTCGCGCGATCGTTCCCGCACCAAGGTCAACGGCAAATGCGGCGCGCGCTCGGCTTGTAACGCCGCCAGCGCGTCGTGCAAGCGCGCGGTCGCCGCCGGAACGAGAAACCGCAATTCGGGACGCCGGGCGTGCAGCCAGCCGGCGGTTTCTAAAAACAAAGGCGCGATCCGCTCGATTTCGCCCATCCGGCTGCCCGGCAACAACGCTACCAGCCGCACTCCAGCCGGCAGATCGAGGCCCAACGCCCGCCGCGCCGCCTCAGCATCGCTGCGCGGGGGGATCTCATCGGCCAGCGGATGGCCGACATGACAGACCGCAACGCCGTGCCGTTGGTAAAACTGCGCTTCGAAGGGCAGCAAGGTCAGCATCAAGTCGATGGAGCGGGCGATTTTCCGCACCCGCCACGGCCGCCACGCCCACACCGACGGGCTGACGTAATGGACGGTGGGGATGCCTTTGACCCGCAGTTGGCGCTCTAGGCCCAGATTGAAATCCGGCGCGTCGATGCCGATGAAAACGTGCGGCGGATCGGCGATCAACGTTCGATAAAGCTGGCGTCGCACGGCGATCAGTTCGGGCAGGTGGCGCAACACTTCCACCAAGCCCATCACCGCCAGCCGCTCCAGCGGAACGTGGGATTGGAGGCCCCGCGCGATCATGGCGGGGCCGCCGACGCCGCTGAACCGCGCCTGGGGATAGCGCGCCTTCAAGGCCGCGATCAAGCCGCCGCCCAACAGATCGCCCGACAGCTCGCCGGCGACGAGCGCGATATGCATGAGGGCGCTTAGCGCACGATGCCGTTGCGGGACGGCGCCGCCAGGAAATCGGCCAGGATTTGCAGGCGCGGCCAGTCCGCCGTCATCGCCCGCACCTGCTCCACCGCCTCCTCCAACCTGAGATTGGCGCGGTAGATCACCTTGTAGGCCCGGCGGATCGCCTTGATTTCCTCGTCGGAAAAGGCGCGGCGGCGCAAGCCCTCGGCGTTGATGCCGTAAGGCTCGGCGCGATATCCGGCCACGGTCACATACGGCGGTACGTCCCGATGCACCCCGCAAGCGAAGCCGCAGAAGCTGTGCATGCCGAGACGAGTGAATTGGTAGACCAGGGCGAAGCCCCCCAGCCCGACATCGTCCTCGACCCGCACGTGGCCGGCCAGGGAAGCTCCGTTGGCGAAGATGGCGCGGTTGCCCACCCAACAGTCGTGGGCGATGTGGACGTAGGCCATGATCCAGTTGTCGTCGCCGAGCCGGGTGCAGGCCGCGTCCTGGACGGTGCCGCGGTTGATGGTGACAAATTCGCGGATGGTGTTGCGGTCGCCGATTTCCAGGCGGGTCGGCTCGCCGCCGTATTTTTTATCCTGCGGCATTTCCCCGAGCGAGGCGAATTGGAAAATCCGATTGTCGCGGCCGATGCGGGTCGGCCCTTGAATCACCACGTGCGGTCCGATCCAGGTGCCGGCGTCGATTTCCACCTCCGCGCCGATGATCGAAAACGGTCCCACCGTCACATCCGAGGCCAAGCGGGCGGACGGATCCACCACGGCACGCGGGTCGATCACGGTTCGATCTCGCGCCGGGCGCACATCACATCGGCCGAGGCCACCAATTGGCCGTCGACCTTGGCTTCGCAGACGAACTTGCCGATCCCGCGCTTGATCCGGTCCAGGCGGACTTCCAGAATGAGTTGGTCGCCCGGCTCGACCGGCCGCTTGAAGCGGGCGTTGTCCACCCCCACCAGATAGTACATGGAACGATGGTCGGGCAAGCCTTCCTCGCTTTTAAAGGCCAGAACCCCGGTCGCCTGGGCCAGCGCCTCCAGAATCAACACGCCGGGCATGATCGGCCGCTGGGGGAAATGCCCCAAGAAATACGGCTCGTTGAAGGTGACGTTCTTAAGGCCGGTCAGGGATTGTCCGGGCGTGACCGCCAAAACGCGATCGATCAACAAAAAGGGATAACGGTGGGGCAGATAATCCAGTATTTCCCTGATTTCCATAGTTTCCAAGGCTTAACCCTCTTGAGTGGAGCCGTCTTGGTTGTTGGTTTTTTCCAAGGCCGCCACGCGGCGAAACAACGCATCCAACTGGCGCAGGCGCGCGCTGATCTTATTCCAGGTCCGGTTCGGCTCCACCGCCAATCCCGAGGAGTAGGTGCCGGGTTGTGAGATGGATTGGGTCACCAACGACATGCCCGTGACCTGGACTCGATCGGCGATCTCCAGATGGCCGGCGACGCCGACCCCGCCGCCCAACATGCAATGGCGTCCGATCACGGCGCTGCCGGCGATGCCGACGCAGCCCGCCAGCGCGCTGTGCGCGCCGATCCGCACGTTGTGCGCGACCTGGATCTGATTGTCCAATTTCACCCCATCCTCGATCACGGTATCGTCCAAGGCCCCGCGGTCGACGGTGGTGTTGGCGCCGATTTCGACATCGTCGCCGACGCGCACTCTGCCCAATTGCGCGATTTTGAACCAGCGCCCGTCCCGATCCAGCGCCAGGCCGAAACCGTCGCTGCCGATCACCGCCCCCGGATGCACCAACACCCGCCGGCCCAGACGAACCCGATGGCAAATCGTGACGTGCGCCACCAAGCGGGTCCGCTCGCCGAGCTCGGCCTGTTCGCCGATCACGCAGTTGGGCCCGACGAACACCCCCGCCCCGATCACCGCGCCGGCCTCGACCGTGCACTGGGGTCCGATCCAGGCGTCGGCGGCGATCCGGGCGTCCGGACTCACCCACGCGGTGGGATGGATGCCCGCCGCCTCGGCGGTCGGCTCGAACAGCGCCGAGGCGCGGGCGTAGGCCACCTGCGGATTCTCGGCCACCAGCGCCGGCGCGGGACACTCCACGGCGTCCTTGACCGACAAAATCACAGCCGAGGCGCGGGTGGCCGCTAAATATTGACGGTAGCGGGAATGGGTCAGAAAACTGATTTGTCCGGGCTGGGCCCGGTCCAAAGGCGCCACTCCGGTGACGACCGTCGCGGCGTCGCAGCCTTGCAGGCGCGCGTCGGACACCGCGGCGACCTCTCCCAGCGTGGCCATCGGGCTTACTTGGACGTCAGGCGGCCGAGAACCTTTTTGGTGACGTCCACTTGCGGGCTGACATAGAGGGTCGCGCCGTCGTTGACGATCAGATCGAAGCCTTCTTCCTTGGCCACCCCGTTGATCACCTCCAGCACTTCCTTTTGGAACTTGCCCAGCTCCTCGTTGCGGCGCATGTTGAAATCTTCGCGGAACTCATCGCTGGTCCGCTTCAATTCCCGCGCCTGGTTGCGGATATCGCCTTCCAGGGAGCGACGCTGGCTTTCGCCCATCACCGCGCTGTCCTTGGATAATTTTTCCTCGGACTGGCGCAATTTCTTCTGCGCTTCGACCAACCCGCGCTGCCGGGGCGCGAATTCTTTTTCCAGCCGCTTGCTGGCGGCTTCCGCTTGCGGCGCGCTTTTGAGGATTTCGGCGACGCTGACATAACCGATCTTCACTTCGGCCGCTTGCGCCAGCGAAAACGGAGCGGCCAGGGTTAAGGCGGTCGCAACCACCAGAGTTTTCAAGAGCTTCAAAGTCGATACCTCCATCAGCAAACGATTGCAAACACGCTACCAAAAACCCAATGTCTCCGCCCGGCTAATTCAGCGGGATGCCGAAAGAAAATTGGAAGAGTTCCGTATCATCTCCGTCTTTCTCGTTGAGCGGCGCGGCGACGCTGAGCACCAAGGGGCCAAAGGGCGACAGCCACGTTCCGGACAGCCCCGCCGAAAAACGCAAGTCGCCGGCGTCGAAGCCTCCGATGTCCTTAAAGACGTTGCCGGCGTCCAGGAAAGCGGCCACCCGCACGTTTTCGGACTGCTCCATAAACGGCACCGGAAAAATCAGTTGGGTGCTAGCGATAGTCTTGAACGTGCCGCCGCTGGGTTCGTTATCGCGGTAGCGAGGCCCGAGGGTGTTGGTCTTGAAGCCTCGCACCGACCGCAAGCCGCCCGCGAAGAAGTTTTCGAAAAACGGCAATTCACCGGAGCCGCCATACCCTTCGCCGTAACCGATCTCGCCGCCGAGCGACCAAGTCAACCAAGACGCGACCGGCAGATACGCCACACCCCGATAATTTAATTTGTAAAACTCCGCCGTGCTGCCCGGCAAGGCGATTTCGGCCGAGAGCTGGTTCAAACTGCCGCCGGTCGGAAACACCGCGCGGTTGCGGGTATCGTGCGACCAGCCGGCCTCCAGTTTGATTTGATCGTAGGTGTCGCCGTTGCGGCGCAGGTACTCCACGATTTCCGGACTCGTGTCGTTTTGGGTTTCAAACCAGATATGCTCGAAGCCGGGGCTCAGCCGCAAGGTATCGAACTCGTTGAGCGGAAACCCGAAATTGATCAACCCGCCGTAAATGTTCTGGGTGTAATTAGAGGTGTTGAGCTCGGAGCTGTCGATGGCCCGATAAAACAGCCGGAACCCGAGGCTCACGCCGTCGAGCGTGTAATAGGGATTGTTGAACGAGAGGCTGTAATTCTGGCCGATGTCGCTGTTGTTGAAATTCACGCCCAGCTGATTGCCGGTGCCCAGAAAATTGTTCTGGGTCACGTTGAGGTTCAGCAACACCCCCGATTCCTGACCGTAACCGACGCCGAACAGCAAACTGCCCGAGGGGCGCTCCACCAGGGTATAGTTGACATCGACTTGGTCGTTGGTTCCCGGAACGGCGGGCGTTTCGACGTTGACGCTTTCCAGGTAATCCAAGCGTTGCAGCCGGGTCTTGGAACGATCCAGATCCTTGGTCGAAACCCAGCCGCCCTCGGTTTGGCGCAACTCCCGGCGCAGGACCTCATCCTGGGTTTTGGTGTTGCCCTGGAAATTGATCCGCCGCACGTAAACCCGCCGGCCCGGATCGACCGCGAAATTCAGCGCGACCTTTTTATTCTCGTCATCCAGCCTCGGCACGGTGTTGATGTTGGCGAAGGCGTAGCCTTCCTCGCCGAGGCGTTCGCCCATTTTCTTGGCGACTTCGGCCATCTGGGCCCGAGAGAAGGTATCGCCCTGCTTGATGGTGATCAGCTTGCGCAGATCCTGTTCCGGAACGACGCCGAACTGGCCGGACAGACCCACCTCCTCGACGGTGTAAGGATCGCCCTCGGTGATGTTCAGGGTGATATACACATCCTTCTTGTCCGGGGTGATCGAGACTTGGGTGGAATCGACGTTGAATTTCAGATAGCCCCGGTCGAGATAAAACGAGCGCAGGCTTTCGATGTCGGCCGCCAGTTTCTGCTTGGAGTACTGATCGTCCTTGGTGAAAAACGAAAACCAGCCGCCGGTCGAGGACTGCAGCTGCTTCAACAGTTGTTTCTCGCCGAAGGCCTTGTTGCCGACGATGTTGATCCGGCTGATGCTGGCCACCGCTCCTTCCGCGATCTCGATGGTGATCGCCACCCGATTGCGTTCCAGCGCTTGCAGCTGGCTTTTGACCTGCACGCCGTAGCGGCCCCGGCTGTAGTAGAGCTGCAACAGCTCCTGCTCCACTTTATCCAGCAAGGACCGGTCGAACACCCGACCCTCGGCCAGTCCGACCCCGGTCAAGGATTTTTTGAGATCGTCGGTGCTGATATCCCGGTTGCCGACCAGGCGGACCTCGGCGATGGCCGGCCGTTCGGTCACGGTCACCACCAACACATTGCCCTTGCGTTCCAGGTTGACATCGGTAAAAAAACCGGTCCTGAACAAGGCCCGGATGATCTCCGGATAATCGCGCTCGGCGACGGTCGATCCCACCTGCACCGGCAGGTAGTTGAACACCGTGCCGGCGGAGATCCGTTGCAAGCCCTCGACTTGAATGTCCTGAACCACGAATTCGGCGGCGCGCGCGCCGCCAGCGGCGACGAGCAGTCCGACAGCGAAAAGCAAACGGCGATACGATTTCATGAGCGAGCGGTTTCCCCCACGGACCGGCGCGCGGTCCTTAACCTAAAAGACGGCTGAAATCATTGAACAGGGCCAACCCCATCAACAGCAGCAATACGGCGATGCCCATTTGTTGCCCCAGGTTTTGCACCGCCTCCGACAGCGGGCTGCCCTTGACCAGCTCGATCAGGTAATACAGCACGTGGCCGCCGTCCAACACCGGGACGGGCAGCAAGTTCAAGACGCCCAAACTGAGGCTGACCAGGGCCAGCATCGACAGAAAGGCCAGCAGTCCGGCGTTGGCGGCCTGACCCGCGAAGTGGGCGATGGTCAACGGCCCGCTGATATTGTCCAGGGACGCTTTGCCGACCAGCATCCGCCCCAACATGCGCAGCGTCAGCCACGACATCTCCCAGGTCTTTTCGAACGCCGCGCCGATGGCCTTCAGCGGGCTATAACGTACCACGACGCGCGAGTGCTCGGCGAGGTCTTCCGGTATGTCGGCCATCGCGCCGATAAAACCGACGCGCTGGCCCCGCTCGTTCTCTCGGGCGTCGGGCGTCAGTTCGAGGGTCTGTTCCGCGCCCTCGCGCTCGATCCGGACCGCGAACGGTTGGCCGGGATGGCGTTCGATCACCCCGCGCCATTGCTGCCAGTCCGAAACCGCTTCGCCGTCCGCCAGCACGATGCGATCCCCGGGCCGTAGCCCGGCGCGTTCCGCCGCGCCGCCGGACGTCAGCGGGCCGATCACCGCCGGCAACGCCAGACGCCACGGCGTCAACCCCACGCTGTCAAAGACCAACGCCGCCCCGGACAACTCCGGAGCGGCGCGCGCGTCCAGGGTTCGGGTTCGGATTTGACCGCCGTTGCCGGAACCGCCGGCGGCGCAGTGAAAATCGCAGTCGGGGATCACCTCGACCCGAATGACGCCCTCGGCCATGGCGCGTTCCACCAAGGCCAGCATCACCGCGCTCAACGACGGCGTGGGCAGGCCGTCGACCGCCACCACCAAATCGCCCTTTTGAAAGCCGCCCGCCGCCGCCAGGGAGCCCGGCTTCGGATCGTCCAACAGCGGCTTGGTTCCGGGAACGCCGATGCCGAACATCACGCTGTAGGCCACAATGGCGAACAGAAAATTGGCTAAGGGGCCGGCCATGACGATGGCGATGCGAGATGCGACCGGCTTGCGGTTGAAGGCCCGATCCACATCTTCGGGCGGCACTTCGCCCTCGCGCTCGTCCACCATCTTCACATAGCCGCCGAGCGGCAACAAAGCGATCACATACTCCACGCCGTCGCGTCCGAACCACCGCCACAACGGTCGGCCAAATCCGACCGAAAAGCGTAACACCTTGACCCCCAGACGGCGCGCCACCCAGAAATGACCGTATTCGTGGACGGTGATCAGCAAGCCCAAGGTCACGATAAAGGCCATCAGCGAAATGAAAGAATCCAACATCTCAAACCTCCAAGGCCCGCGCCGCGATCCAGCCATCGGCCTCGGCGCGAGCCGAGGCGTCATCCTCAAGAATCCACTCAAGGGTGTCCGCCGCGCGCCGCGCAACCTGTCCCTGGACATGCTCCACCACGCTGGCGATGTCGGTAAAACGGATTTTTCGTTCCAGAAAAGCTCGCACCGCCACTTCGTTGGCGGCGTTTAAGATCGCCGGCGCGGTGCCGCCCGCCGCCAGCGCCGCAAACGCCAGCCGCAGGCAAGGAAAACGGTTGAAATCCGGGGGCTGGAACTCCAACGGTCGCAGCTGGAAAAAGTCCAGGAACGCCGCACCGGACGCCAACCGACGCGGCCAGGCCAGCGCGTGCGCGATGGGGGTGCGCATGTCGGGATTCCCCAATTGCGCCAGGACCGAGCCATCTTCGTATTCCACCATCGAATGCACCACGCTTTGCGGGTGCACCACCACCTCGATCTGTTCGGAGGCGACGCCGAACAGCCAATGGGCTTCGATCACCTCCAGCCCTTTATTCATCATGGTGGCCGAGTCCACCGAAATCTTGCGGCCCATGTTCCAGTTCGGATGGGCGCAGGCTTGATCCGGAGTCATCTCCGGCAACCGCTCCAGCGCCGCAGTCCGAAACGGCCCTCCCGAGCCGGTCAACACGATGCGGCGCACGCCCGACCGACCGGCGTCGGCGCCGTCGAAACCCACCGGCAGGCATTGAAAAATCGCGTTGTGTTCGCTGTCGATCGGCAGCAGTTCCGCGCCGCCCTCGCGCACGGCGGCCACAAACAGCGCGCCCGCCATCACCAGCGCTTCCTTGTTGGCCAGCAACACCCGCTTGCCGGCCCGCGCCGCCGCCAGCGTCGGCAACAAGCCGGCGGCGCCGACAATCGCGGCCATCACGTAGTCGGTTTCCGCCATCGCCGCCACGTGCCGCAAGCCCGCCGCGCCCGCCAAGACTTCCGTGGGTTCGCCCAGCGCCCGCAACCGATCCTCCAACCGCGCGGCGGCTGCGAGATCGGCCATCACCGCAAACGCCGGTCGGTGCGTCAAGCACTGCTGGAGCAAACCCTCCACGTTCCGATGGGCCGTCAGCGCCGCGACCCGAAACCGGTCCGGATGGCGTTGCACCACATCGAGGGTGCTGACTCCAATCGAGCCGGTCGAACCGAGAACGGTCACACCGATCGGCCCGTTCATCCGCCGATCCCGTAAAGACCCAGCAGGAACACCGGCGCAGCGGCGCTCAGGCTATCCACCCGGTCGAGCACTCCGCCGTGTCCGGGCAGCAGCGAGCCGCTGTCTTTAAGGCCGCGCTGCCGTTTCATCATGCTCTCGAACAGGTCTCCAACGATGGAAAATCCCATGGTGATCATGCAGATCGCCACGAATCCCACACCGCTTCCGCCAACCGCCAACACCGATAAGGCGGCCAAGGCGAGGAACAACGTCGCCACGCCGCCGCCCAACACGCCTTCCCAGGTCTTGCCGGGGCTGATGGCGGGAGCGAGCTTGCGCCGTCCCCATCGCCGTCCGGCGAAATACGCGCCGATATCGGCCGCCCAAACCAGCAGCATCAAAAATAATACGTAACCCGGCCCATACTCCGCGCGCAGCGCCATCAACGCGACCCAAGGCGCCACCAACACCACCCCGCCGGCCGCCGCGACCGCCGCGGCGCGGTTGGGGCGATCCGGTTCATCGGCGAAGCGTTTCAGCCACACCAGCGCGCCGATCCAGCCGGCCGCCGCGACCGCCAGCAAGCCGCCCACGAAGCTTTTGTTGGCCACCCACGGCCAGGACGCCAGGATCAACAGCAGCACCGCGCCGACATAGCCCCAGCGGGCGGGCGCGGCGCTAAACCCCGCTAACCTGGCCCACTCCCAGGCGGCCGGCAGGATCACCAGCAGCAGCGCCGCGCCAAACCCGGCGACCGGCAGGCCAAACAGCGCGCCCAGCGCCAACGCCGCCAGCACCAAGGCGGTCAGGATGCGTTCCCTAAGCACCCCGGCCTCGCGCGATTTGCTCGCTGGTCAACCCGAAGCGCCGCTCCCGGCCGGCGAAGGCCGCGCAGGCCGCGTCCAGATCGGCGGGATCGAAATCCGGCCATAGCCGGTCGGTGAAATACAATTCGGTATAGGCCATTTGCCAAAGCAAAAAGTTGCTGATCCGCTGTTCGCCCGCCGTGCGGATGAACAAGTCCGGTTCGGGCAAATCAGCCAAGCAGGTATAGCGGTGCACGATCTCCGGGGTGATCTCCTCGCAGCGCAACCGGCCCGCCGAGACCTCTTCCGACGCTCGTCGGGCCGCCTGCGCGATGTCCCAGCGCCCGCCGTAATTCGCGGCGATCACCAAGGTAAGGCCGGTGTTGTTGGCGGTCCGACGTTGGGCTTTCGCGATATAATCCTGCAAGGTCGAGGGAAAAGCGGCGGGTTCGCCGATGAACCGCAACTGGATATTGGCGTTGTCCAAACGCCGGATCTCGCCGCGCAGCGTCGTTAAAAACAAGTTCATCAACACTTCGACTTCCGGTCGGGGCCGTCGCCAGTTTTCGCTGCTGAAGGCGAACAAGGTCAGCACCCCGATCCCGCGTTCGGTGCAGGCCTGGACGATCCGACGCACCGTCTTCGCCCCTTCGCGATGCCCCACCGTGCGAGGGAGCGCGCGCTGCTGCGCCCACCGGCCGTTGCCGTCCATGACGATAGCCACGTGATGCGGCATGAGCGCGCGGTCCGGCAAGCCCGGCGCGGGAGCGGCCAGCGCCTCCGACAGATTAGCGGCCATCAGGACAATCCCGAATCATGACGGCTTTCAGACTCGCTCAGGTTCGGCCGCAAGTTCATTCAGATTTCCATCAGCTCGGCTTCCTTGGCTGTCAGCGCTTTGTCCACCGTCTGAATATAGCGATCGGTAAGCTTCTGAATCTCGTCCTGCGCCTGCCGTTCGGCGTCCTCGGAAATCTTCTTGTCCTTAAGCCAGGTCTTCAGCTGGCCGTTGGCGTCGCGGCGGATGTTGCGGATCGCCACCTTCGCGCCCTCGCCCTCGTGTCGGACCACCTTGACCAGATCGCGGCGGCGCTCCTCGGTCAGCGGCGGCAACGGCACCCGAATCGTGGTGCCGGCGGAGGCGGGATTCAAGCCCAGATCGGATTTCAAGATCGCCTTTTCGATGGCCCCGACCAGGTTTTTTTCCCACGGCGTCACCAGCAAGGTGCGCGCGTCGGCTACACCCACCGAGGCCACTTGGTTGAGCGGCGCATCGGAGCCGTAATAGCTCACCATGACGTGATCGAGCAGGCTGGCGTGCGCCCGGCCCGTGCGCAATTTGCTCAGTTCCTGCTTGAGGTTGTCGATGCTCTTGGACATCCGGTCCGTCGCTTCTTTTTTAAGATCGTCAATCATGCTCGTCATTCCCGCACCACGGAAGTACCCAGATCGTCCCCGCACACCACGCGCACCAGATCGCCGTGGCGGTTGATGTTGAAAACTCTCAGCGGCATGTCGTGCTCGCGGCACATCACGATGGCCGTGGCGTCCATCACCTGAAGCTTGCGGGCCAGCGCCTCGTCGTAGGTCAGCCGGTCGTAGCGCACCGCCTCGGGATCCTTGAAGGGATCGGCGGAATAAATGCCGTCCACCTTGGTGGCCTTGAGCATCACCTCGGCGTTGATTTCGATGGCGCGCAGGCTGGCGGCGGAATCGGTGGTGAAGAACGGATTGCCGGTGCCGGCGGCGAAAATCACCACCCGACCCTTCTCCAGATGGCGGATGGCGCGCCGACGGATGTAATCCTCACAGACTTGATTGACCCGGACCGCGGACATTACCCGCGTGAACACGCCCAGCCGCTCCAGAGTGTCCTGCATGGCGAGCGAGTTCATCACGGTCGCCAGCATGCCCATGTGATCGGCGGTCACTCGGTCCATACCGGCCTTGGCCAAGCCCGCGCCGCGAAACAGATTGCCGCCGCCGATCACCATGCCCACTTCCACCCCGAGCTTCCGTAACTCGCCGATCTCGTTGGCGATGCGGACGAGCACCTCGGTATCGATGCCGAATTCCCCCTCGCCCATCAGGGCCTCGCCGCTGAGTTTGAGGAGAATCCGCTTGAAGACCGGTTTGGAATCCTGCATGAGCATCGACGCGATCCACGAGATGAAAACGGGCGGATTGTACTGTATTCGCGAAGCGGGCGGCAGAGGCGAGACCGGTTCGGACGCCCGTCCTCGGCGGCCCTACTCGCCGCGCGCTTGCGCCATGACCTCGGCGGCGAAATTATCGGCCTTTTTCTCGATGCCCTCGCCCAACTCGAAGCGCTCGAAACGCACGACCTTGGCCTTGCGGGCCGCCAGCAGCTCGCCGACGCTTTGCTTGTCGTCCTTGACGAACGGCTGGCCCAGCAAGGTCACCGACTCGAAATACTTGCGCAGCTTGCCTTCCACGATTTTCTCGACAATCTTTTCGATGACGTGGGCCGGCTTGCCCTTGGCCTCATCCGCCGCCTGCGCCGCGTAGATGGTTTTTTCCTTGGCGATCAACTCCGCCGGCAGCTGTTCGGCGCTGACGCAAAACGGCCGGCTGGCGGCCACGTGCATGGCGATGTCCTTGGCCAGTTCGGCGTCGCCGCCCTCTAATTCCACCAACACGCCGATGCGGGTGCCGTGCAGGTAACTACCCAGCACGCCCTCGGCGGCGCTCAAGCGCGCGAACCGCCGGACGTTGATGTTTTCGCCGATTTTGGCGATGCACTCGCGCCGGTTCTGCTCGACGCTCTGGCCGTTGACCATGGTTGATGCCAGAAAAGCATCCAAATCCGCTGATCGGCCGCTCAGGGCCGTCTCGGCGACCGCATCGACAAAAGCCCGAAAATCATCGTTCTTGGTGACGAAATCGGTTTCGCAGTTGATCTCCACCATGGCCGCCGCGCCGGGGGCTTGCTTGATCGCGATCAGACCCTCGGCGGCGATGCGGCCGGCCTTTTTATCGGCCTTGGCCTGACCGGCCTTGCGCATCGACTCGACCGCCGCCTCGATATCTCCCCCCGTTTCCTGAAGGGCTTTCTTGCATTCCATCATCCCCGAACCCGTGCGCTCGCGCAGTTCCTTGACCAGCGACGCCGTAATTTCCGCCATGCTTGCATACCTCTACCAAAATCGAATCAGAATAAAACGTATCGATGAAGCCAGGCTGAACGCCCGAGGCCCATCAAAAAGGCCCGCGCGTTCGGCGCGCGGGCCTCGGTCGGCACACCGTCAAGGGCGGGGTCAGACGCTCCCTTCGGCCGGCGACTCCTCGGAAATCTCGACGAACTCCTCGGCGCTGCGGCCTGAGGCCAGCACCGCCCGGCCTTCGAGGACCGACTCCGCCACACCGCCGACGTAGAGTTGGATGGCGCGGATCGCATCGTCGTTGCCGGGGACCACGTAATTAATTCCATCGGGGGAATTGTTGGTGTCAACCACGCCCAGCACGGGGATTCCGAGCTTGTTGGCTTCCTGCACCGCGATCCGCTCGTGGCCGACATCGATCACGAACAAGGCATCGGGCAGGCTGGCCATATCCTTGATTCCGCCCAAGCTGCGCTCCAGTTTGTCCATCTCCCGGCGCAGGCCGATCACTTCTTTTTTGGCCAGCCGGTCGAAGGTGCCATCCTGCGCCATCAATTCCAGTTCCTTGAGCCGCTTGATGGACTGGCGGACCGTCTTGAAATTGGTCAACATGCCGCCGAGCCAGCGATGGTTGACGTAGGGCATGCCCGCGCGGATCGCGGCCTCGGCGGTGGGCTCGCGCGCCGAGCGCTTGGTGCCCACCAACAGAACTTTCCCGCCCTTGGACGCCATCTTGCCGATGTAATTCAGCGCGTCCAGGTACAGCGGGAGCGTCTTTTCGAGGTTGATAATGTGAATTTTGCTGCGGGCTCCGAAAATATACGGAGCCATTTTGGGATTCCAATACCGCGTCTGGTGGCCGAAATGCACGCCGGCCTCCAGCATCTGGCGCATGGATATGGTCGCCATTGCCGAACGTTCTCCTAACAGGGTTGAGCCTCCACCCGCCCCGAACGGCGACCCTCAGCGGGCACCCGGCCACCCGTGCCGGCGGATGTGAGAAGTAAATAATGCAGTTAAGGTTTGCCATTAAGGCGCGCGCTTTATAACATGGATCGTTCGGGAAAACCAATTGAACCGCCGTTCGTCGGGCGCCGCGCCAACCCAGGCTTGCTCCAGCGAACCGCGCGCCCCAAGCCACCGCCACGTCCCCGCAGATTCGGATTATGTTTCAGAAATCCCCCCAAAAACCGAGCGGCATCACCATCAAGACCCCCGATGAAATCGAAAAAATGCGGGTGGCCGGCCGGCTGGCCGCCGAAGTGCTCGACATGATCGGCCCGCAGGTGCGCGAGGGTGTCGCCACCGATGAATTGGACCGCATCTGCCACGACTACATCGTCAATATCCAGAACGCGATTCCGGCTCCGCTCAACTATCGCGGTTTTCCGAAATCGATTTGCACGTCGATCAACCACGTGGTGTGCCACGGCATCCCCGGTCCCAAGCGGTTGAAGAAAGGCGATGTGGTCAACATCGACATCACCGTGATCAAGGACGGTTTCCACGGTGACACCAGCCGGATGTTTCAGGTGGGCGCGCCGCCGATCGCCGCGCAGCGGGTCACCAAGATCGCCCATGAATGCCTGTGGATCGGCATCCGCTTGGTGCGCCCTGGCATCCGGCTCGGCGACATCGGCCACGCCATTCAAAAACACGCCGAAGCCCAGCACTGTTCGGTGGTGCGCGAGTACTGCGGCCACGGCATCGGCCGGGAGTTTCACGAGGAACCGCAGGTGCTGCATTACGGCGAACCGGGCACCGGCGTCGAACTCAAGCCGGGCATGACCTTTACCATCGAGCCGATGATCAACGCCGGCAAACGGCACGTCAAACTGCTGCCCGACGGCTGGACCGTCATCACTAAGGATCACTCGATTTCCGCGCAGTGGGAACATACCGTGCTGGTCACCGACGACGGGCATGAAATCCTCACGCTCGGCTCCGGCGCCACGCCCTAGTCCCGGCTCTTGGAAACCCGCATGACCCTTCAGCCTTCGACCGTCCTTAGCACGCCGCCCGCGCCCGCCAATCCGCCTTCCGACGCCCTCACCGCGCCGCCCGCGCCCGTCGATCCGCCTCCCGAAATCGCCTGGCGCGGCGTCGCCCTGGAGGCCGCCGCTTTCGAGCATGAGGCGGCGGACGTTAATGCCTTGGCCGGGTTTCGAACCCTGCTCAAAGCGAACGACGCGCGCTTCAAAAGCCTGTTTCAATCCGGCGTTCCCGTCCACGAACTGGTGTTCGCCCGCGCCCGCTTGATGGATGCTTTGCTCGGGCGCGTTTGGCTTCAATACTTTGAGGCGGACGCGGCCGATCTCGCCTTGGTGGCGGTGGGCGGCTACGGCCGCGGCGAGCTCCATCCCGGATCGGACGTCGATCTGATGATCCTGCTGGATGACGCGGCGCTGACAACCCGACGCGACGGCTTGGAGGGCTTTCTGACCTTTTTGTGGGACATCGGCTTGGAGGTCGGCCACAGCGTGCGCACGGTCGAGGACTGCGCCCGCGAAGGCGCGTCCGACATCACGGTCGCGACCAGTTTGATGGAATCCCGCCGGTTGACCGGCTCGGCGACGCTTTTCGAGCAAATGCGGGCGATGACCGGACCGGACCGGATCTGGCCGGACGGCGCTTTCTTCGAAACCAAGCGGCAGGAGCGTATCGAACGCTGCCACAAGTACAACGAAACCGCCTTCAACCTCGAACCGAATATCAAGGACGGGCCCGGCGGCTTGCGCGACTTGCAAATGATCGGCTGGGTCACCAAGCGTCATTTCGGCGCTGGCACCTTGCGCGAGTTGATCGATCACGGTTTTTTAAGCCAGAGCGAATACGACGAACTGATTGAATGCCGCAATTTTCTCTGGCGGGTGCGCTTCGCCCTGCACGCGCTCACCGGCCGCCGCGAGGACGTCCTGTTGTTCGACCACCAGCGTCGGGTCGCCCGGCAGTTCGGCTACCAGGATCACGATCAAAATCTGGGCGTCGAGCAGTTCATGCAGCGTTACTACCGCACCGTCAATGCCTTGTGCCAGCTGAACGAAATGCTGCTGCAGCTGTTCGAGGAAGCGATCCTGCTGGCCGATGACTCCGACGAACCCGAGCCGGTCAGCCGCCGGTTTCAGGCGCGGCGGGGCTATCTCGAAGCGATCCGACCGAACGTCTTTCTGCGCTATCCCTTCGCGCTACTCGAAATTTTCCTGGTTTTACAACAGTTTCCGGAGCTCAAGGGCATCCGCGCCAGCACCATCCGGCTGATTCGGGAACACCGGCCGCTGATCGACGACAAATTCCGCAACGACGTGCGCACCCGCAGCCTGTTCATGGAAATCCTGCGCCAGCCGCACGGCGTCACCCAGCAACTGCGGCTGATGAACGCCTACGGGGTGCTGCCGGCGTATCTGCCGGCGTTCGGCCACATCGTCGGGCGGATGCAGTATGACCTGTTCCACGCCTACACGGTGGACCAGCACATCCTGTTCGTGGTGCGCAACCTCCGCCGGTTTTTCCTGCCCCAGTTCGCGCGGGATCTGCCGCGCTGCAGCGCGATCATGGACCGACTGCCCAAGCCCGAATTGCTGTATATCGCCGGCTTGTATCACGACATCGCCAAGGGCCGGGGCGGCGATCATTCCGAACTCGGCGCGTTCGACGCCGAACGGTTTTGCCAGCAGCACGGCTTGAGTTCCTTCGACACCCGGTTGGTGGCTTGGCTGGTGCGTCACCATCTGACGCTTTCGATGACCGCGCAAAAGAAGGACATCCACGATCCGGAGGTCATCAACGATTTCGCCCGGCTGATGGGCGATCAACTGCATTTGGATTATCTGTACTTATTGACCGTCGCCGACATTCGCGCCACCAATCCCAAACTGTGGAACACGTGGCGCAATTCCTTGCTGTGGCAACTCTATGAAGCCACGCGCCGGGCGCTGCGGCGCGGCCTGGACAACCCGCTCGACAAGGAGGAGCGCCTGCGCGAAATCCAGGCGCAGGCGCGCCAGCGGCTGAGCATCACCAAGATCGACGGGGAACGCATCGATCAGGTTTGGGAAGGTTTCGGCGACGATTATTTCCTGCGCCATACCGTCGATGAAATCGCCTGGCATACCCGCGCCATTCTCAAGAAACGGCACGATCCGCGCCCGCTGGTCATGGCTTGCGACGATCCGGGGCGAGGCGGCACCGAAATCTTCATCTACACCCGCGATCAGGACAATCTGTTCGCGCTGATCACCTCCATTCTCGACCAACTGGGCCTGACCATCCTGGATGCCCGGATCATCACCGGTCACAGCGGCTATACCCTGGACAGCTTCACCGTGTTGGAAGACTCAGGCGCGCTGATTCAGGAACGCAGCCGGATCAAGGAAATCGTCACCACGCTCCTTTATCATCTCAGCCAACCCAACGCCGTCCCGCTATCGCCCAGCCGCCATATTTCGAGAATTCAAAAAGCGTTTCAGATCCAAACCGACGTCGCCTTTCGCGAGGACGCCGCCAACGGCCGCACCGTGGTGGAGCTGGTCACCTGGGACCGACCGGGCCTGTTGTGTCGGGTGGGACAAGCGTTCATGGACTGCGGCGTGCAAGTGCATAACGCCAAGATCGTAACGATCGGCGCGCGCGTGGAAGACGTGTTCTTTGTGACGGATCGCGAAAACAGCCCGCTGGACCCCGCTCGAAAATACCAGGAACTGCGGGATCGGCTGGTCATGCATCTGGATGGCGCGGTCTGAACCCCGCCCGTGGCCTTGCTATTTGCCGTCGAGAAACAAGCTGCGGTGATCGCCGATCAGCGCCACCAGATAATCCCACACCAGCCGCACCCGCTTGAGCCGCAAGCGATCCGCGTGCGCGGCCAGCCAAAAGGTGTGTTGGAAATACGCTTCATCGGGCAACACCTTCACCAAGCGCGCGTCGCTGGCTCCGATGTAAGAGGCGAGCACCGCCAAACCGACCCCCGCGAGCACCGCTTCCCGGTGCGCCAACATGCTGGTGCTGCTAAACCGTAGATTCGGCTCGTCGCACAGTTTTTCAAGAAAGCGCAATTCTGGAATCAGCAAATAGTCGTCGATGTAGGCGATAAAAGGATGTTTGGCCAAATCGGCGCGCGTGGTGATCGGTTCGTGCTTTCCCAGATAATCTTTTGCCCCATAAAGAAAATAAGTGTAATCCGTCCAGCGGTATACGATGTAGGGGCCCCGCCGGGGCGGTTCGAGGGTAATCGCCAGATCCGCTTCCCGGCTGGCCAAATTCGCCAAGCGGGGCAAGGCCAATAATTCGACCGTCAGCCGGGGATAGTCATCCAGCAACGGTTTGAGTCTGGGCGTTAAAAAAATGACCGCCAACCCCTCGGGAGTGCCCACTCGGACTTCCCCATGCACCGATAGATCCTGACCCGATAGCTCCTCCGACAACACCGCGACCGTGGCTTCCACTTTCTCCGCCATCGGCAGCAAGGCATGACCGGCTTCGGTCAGCACCAAACCGTCTCGATGGCGCTCGAACAGCCGCGTGCCCATGGCCCTTTCCATGCTCTCAATCCGTCGCGAAACCGTGCTGTGCTCGACTTGGAGCCGCCGGGCGGCCGGACTGAGCCGCCCCAAGCGCGCCACCGCCAGAAAATAGCGCAGATCGTTCCAGTCCATTTCGCGTCTCATCCGTCCCATCCTTCATCGAGCCAGCTTATTGTCTAGCCTTAAAAATAGCTTAGAGCTGTGCATTTTCGCACGAAGTTTTCGTTCCTTTTGCGAATTTTCACCTCAACGGGCGACTGCTATGCTTGATGGGTCGGTTAAAGACCCGCAAACCGGCTCCAAGGCATGATTCAATAACTAACTATCCAGAGGAACGCTCTATGGGAGTTCTCGGTATCCTCATCTCGCTGGGACTATTGATGTATCTCGCGTATCGAGGCATCAATGTCCTGGTCCTGGCCCCGCTCATGGCCCTGCTCGCCGTGTTGATCGGCGTGGGCGCGGACGTGTTGCTGCCCACCTATACCCAAGTGTTTATGAAAGAGCTGGGCAATTACCTGCTCAGATTTTTCCCGTTGTTCATGCTCGGCGCGATTTTCGGCAAGCTGATGGATGACTCCGGCTCGGCCAAAACCATCGCGCACTGGATCGTGACCAAGGTCGGCCGCGAACGCGCCATCCTCGCCATCGTGCTCTCTTGCGGCATTCTGACCTACGGCGGCGTGTCACTGTTCGTGGTCGCCTTCGCCGTATACCCCATCGGCGCGGCGCTGTTTCGCGAAATCGACATGCCCAAGCGCTTCATTCCCGGCGCGATCGCCCTGGGGTCCTTCACCTTCACCATGACGGCCTTTCCCGGCACGCCGGCGATTCAAAACGCCATTCCTTCGCCCTTCTTTGGCACCAATACTTTCGCCGCGCCCGGCCTTGGCACCATCGGCGGTTTGATCATGATGATCGGCGGGGTCCTGTGGCTGAACGCGCGCGCCAGACGGGCCATGGCCAACGGCGAAGGTTACGGCGATCACCGCAACGAAAATCTGGAGGCCAACGTCGACAAAGACGCCGCGCCGGGACCCTCGTTTTTCGTGGCCCTGCTGCCGATTCTGTTGGTCATCGGCTTTAACGCGCTGTTTACTTACGTCATTTTCCCCAGCATTGACGCCAGCTACCTGGCCGAACCCAAATATGGCGCGACCAAGCTCTCGGCGGTCGCCGGCCTGTGGTCGATCATCGTCGCGCTGGTGATCGCCATCGTGTTCATCATCATCATCCACTGGGCGCGGTGGAAAAATGTGGTCGAATCGCTTAACGCTGGCACCATGGGTTCGCTGCTGCCGATTTTCAATACCGCCTCCGAGGTGGGTTACGGCAACGTCATCGCCTCGCTGCCCGCGTTCGTGGTGGTCAAGGACGCCGTTCTGGGCGTTTCGACCAACCCGCTCGTTTCGGAAGCGGTCGCGGTCAACGTCCTGGCGGGCATTACCGGTTCCGCGTCCGGCGGCATGAGCATTGCGCTGAGCACGCTCGGCGCTAAATACCTCGAACTGGCCAACGCGGTCGGCATCAATCCCGAATTGTTGCATCGGGTGGCGGTGATGTCGTCGGGCTGTTTCGATTCACTCCCTCACAACGGCGCGGTCATTACCTTGCTCGGTATCTGCAAGCTGACCCACAAGCAATCGTATTTCGATATCTTCATGGTATCGGTGATCATCCCCTTGACCGCTTTGGTCACGGTCATCACCTTGGGCTCGCTGTTCGGCAGTTTCTAGAGCGTGCCTTCGCCTAAGCCCTTAAAGCTCCGGTCCGGCGTCCGTGCTTGCGGACGCCGGCCACCCCCGTGAGGAATTCCCGCCATGCAGCACCCTTTACTTGCATCCTTGCGCATCCCCGAACGCGGTAAAACCGTCAGCGCCCGCGAGGCGGTGAGCCTGATTCGCGCCGGCGACACGGTCGCCACCAGCGGCTTCGTCGGAACCGGCTTCGCTGAAGAAATCGCTTGCGCGCTGGAGGAACTGTTTCTTTCGTCCGATCAAGACCCAACCGCCCCCGGCCTCGACAAACCGCGCGATCTGACCTTGGTCTACGCCGCCGGCCAAGGCGACGGCAAACAGCGCGGCCTCAACCATCTCGGCCATGAAGGCTTGGTCAAACGGGTCATCGGCGGTCACTGGGGATTGGTGCCGAAGCTGCAGGCGCTGGCGGTGGCGAACAAGATCGAAGCCTACAATTTGCCGCAAGGCGTCATCACCCACCTCTACCGCGACATCGCCGCCGGCAAGCCGGGAACGCTGACCCGCGTCGGCCTGGGCACGTTCGTCGACCCGCGTCACGGCGGCGGCAAACTCAACGCGATCAGCCAGGAAGACTTGATCGAGGTGATGGTGATCAACGGCCAGGACTATTTGTTTTACAAGGCCTTTCCGATCCATGTCGGCATCATCCGCGCCACTACCGCCGACATCGACGGCAATCTGACCATGGAAAAAGAAGCGCTGACCCTGGAGTCGCTGGCGATCGCCATGGCGGTGCGCAACTCGGGCGGCATCGTGATCGCTCAGGTGGAGCGGGTAGCCGAGCGCGGCTTCTTGAAACCCAAGGACGTGCGGGTGCCCGGCATTTTAGTGGACTGCGTGGTGGTCGCCCCGCCCGAACATCACTGGCAAACCTTCGCCACGCCTTACAATCCGGCGTTTTCCGGCGAAATCAAGGTGCCGTTGGCCTCGATTCCGCCGATTCCGATGAGCGAGCGCAAAATCATCGCCCGCCGGGCGGCGATGGAACTGACCACCAACGCCATCGTGAATTTGGGTATCGGCATGCCGGAAAGCATCGCCAATGTCGCCGCCGAGGAAAAGATCATCGATTTGTTGACCTTGACCGCCGAACCGGGCGTGGTCGGCGGCATTCCGGCGGGCGGCTTGGATTTCGGAGCCTCCACCAACGTTCAAGCGATCATCGACCAACCCAATCAATTCGATTTCTACGACGGCGGCGGTTTGGATCTGGCATTTCTCGGCCTCGCCCAAGTGGATCGTCAGGGCAACCTGAACGTTTCCAAATTTGGAACCCGCATCGCCGGGGCGGGAGGCTTTATCAATATCAGTCAGAATTCCCGCAAGGTGGTGTTCACCGGCACCTTTACCGCCGGCAAGCTGGAAATCGCCGTGGAGCAGGGCCAATTGCGAATTGTCAGCGAGGGCGAGACGGCCAAATTCATCGAAGAGGTCGAGCAACGGACCTTTAGCGGCGCGGTGGCCAGCCAGCGCAACCAGCCGGTGCTGTACGTCACCGAACGAGCGGTATTCCGGCTGACCGCCGAAGGCCCGGAATTAACCGAGATCGCCCCCGGCATCGATCTGGAGCGGGATGTGCTGGCGCGCATGGCGTTCAAACCCCGCATCAGCGATCAGCTAAAAACCATGGACGCCCGGATTTTCGGCGAGGGACCGATGGGCTTGCGCGACCTGCTGTTGATCCAACCGTTCGATCAACGGTTCTCCTACGATCCGGCCAAGAATCTCTTTTTCTTGAATTTCGAGGGGTTGGCGATCCGCAGTCGAGAAGATATCGAACGTATTCGGGCGGCGGTCACCGCCAATGTCGAACCGATCGGCAAACGGGTGTTCGCCATCGTCAACTACGATAATTTCTCGATCACGCCGGAATTGCTGCAGGATTATATGGATATGGTCAGCGATGTGGTGCAGCGCTACTACATCGGCGTGACCCGCTACACCACCAGCGCCTTCTTGCGGGCGCGGCTGGGAGACGCGCTGCGCGAGCGGGATCTGGCCCCGCACCTTTACGAAACCGCCGCCGAGGCCGCGGCGCGGCTCGATGCGTCTCAAACCGGTTGAGCGCGATCGCAACGCACGATTGGGGCGGCCTATCCGCCGCCCCGAGGCGGTCTGAAAAATCACAACGCCCGGTCCACGCTCAAGTTTCAGACGACGGGCCTGGCCTTTCAATCCTCGACCTGAGTTTCATCCGGCACCTCGTCTTCCATGGCCTCGTCCATGCGTCGGATCACATCGGCCAGCTGGCGCCTCATCACCCGAACGGCGGGCTCCAGTTGCACCAGCCGGCGCTCCATCCGTTCGATTTGAGCGTCCTGCCATTCGGGATGCTTGATCAGCGACTCCATGGCGTTTTCCAACTCAGCCAAGCGCTGTTCCATGGCGTGGCTGACCCGCATCAGCGAACGGCTACCGGCCCCGGTTCTTTGGACGCCGCCGGTTTCACTGCCTTGGTTCTGATTGAGTTCCTGGCCGACGGCTTCGACCGCCGCCACTGAAAATTCATTCAATTCCTCCAGGAAACCGTAGAGCAGCAAGCGGTCGCAAAAGACGTTGATCAGACGCGGAACGCCCTGGGTGAAGCGAAAAATGGCGGAATAGGCCTCGTCGACGAACGTCGGCTTCCAACCCTCCCAGCCGACCACCCGCAACCGATGCTCGATATAGTCGCGCGTTTCCGGCTCGCTGAGCGGCGTCAGGTGGCTGGAGGCGATTACCCGCTGGCGCAATTGCTCCATGCCCGGTTCTTGCAGGGTTTGACGGAATTCCTCTTGCCCCAGCAGAAAGCTTTGCAGCAGAGGCGATTCGCCCACCTGGAAATTCGACAGCATCCGCAGTTCTTCCAGCGACCTGGACGGGAGGTTTTGCGCTTCATCCACCACCAGCAGCACTCGCCGCCCCTGGCGGGCGTGACCGCGCAGGAAATCCTCGAAGTGCTTGAGCAAGGCGGCCTTGCCCATTTCCTCATAAGGCAAGCCGAAGGACGCCACCACGCTCCGCAACAGTTCATCGGCCTCCAACTGCGTCGTCACCAGTTGCGCGGCGATGACTTGACTGGAATCGAGTTCCTGAAAAAGATTTTTGACCAGGGTGGTTTTACCGGTGCCGATGCCGCCGGTAATCACGATAAAGCCCTCTCCCTGGCTCAAGCCATACCGCAAATACGCCAAGGCGCGGCTGTGGACGCGGCTGCCGAAAAAAAAACGCGGGTCGGGACTCAACTGAAAAGGCTTGGCGCTAAAGCCGTAGTAGTCGGTATACATGGGGTTCAGAACTTCATGTTAAAACGAATATTGAGCCGGTTTTCACGGAACCCCTGTTCCGAGGGATCGGCGTCGTTCTTATAGTAGCGATAACTGATCGACCCCCCAGTATCTGGCGAAAAAACGCGCGCCAACCCAAAAATCGATACCCAGTAATCGTTTTCCCGAGCGCCTCCCGCTTGGGCTTCTCCCAAATCATCATGCTCCCAACCCGCTCCGACGAAAGACGCGGTGCGCGGCGCGAACCGCCAAGTCCATAGCGCGCCAGCGCCATAGAGCTTTCCATCCGCCGCGGCATCCTGACTTCCCCGATCCTCGGTAAAAGCGTTGATCGACCAATCCGTCGCCCCTCGGCGGTAGATCACGCCGGCGTCGAAGCGCTTGCGCCGGAAATTCCGATTGGTCAAGCCGAGGGCGCCTTCCGAACCGGCGGCCGGCCCTTGATCGCCCAAGGGCAGCGGCTGGCCGTCGGGGCCCACGCCGAGCAGGCTATTGCCGAACAACCGCCGTTCGTTGGTGATCTCATCGGTGTAAGTCGCCGACCAGCTTGTCGAACGGGTCCGGTGATTGAACAAGCCCTGCCAGCGGACGCCAGGATCGATTCCGAAATCCTGCTCGCGGCGGCTGATCCGCAGATCGGTGCGCGCGGACGGACTCCAACGTCCGGCCAGTTCGTTCACATCGGGACCGTAAAGACCTTTGAGTTCGATAAAACGATTCGGGGTCCAAACCGCGCCCAACCCCCAATACGTCCCATCCGGACTCTGTTCGAAATCGGCGACTTGATTGTTTTCGTAGCTTGCTTCCGCCAATGCGGCCCATTGCCTGGTCACCTGATAGGTGACTTGCCCGGTCGCGCGCTCTTGTTTGTCATCGCCGCCTGCGGGTTGCCCATCCAGACCGACCCGGCCGTCTTGCTGCTCCTGTTGGCGGAAATAATCGAACTGCCATTTGACCTTGCCGAGTTCTCGGCCGCTGTTGAGATTCAATTCGACCGTGTGGCTTTGGCTGTCGTTGGTTGGGTTCCGAACGACGCCCGGCTGCTGGGCTGTGTCCGCTTCGTCGTAGAAGATTCCATCGTAACGGTAACGCAGCACCACATCGGCCCAACCGCTCAGATGCTGCCGCCAATACGGACTGACGCCAAAACGGTAACCGGTCGCTTGATTGTCGGTCAGGGCGATATTGTTGAACAGGCCCTCGGGACTGAACAATTCCCGCCCGCCCGGCAATCCCAGATCGAAGTTGTTGAAAAGAGACAGATTGGAGGGAACCCCTCCGGCCGATCCTAAATTAGCCGCATCCGTCCGCCCGGCGGAGTCGACCGGCACTTGGGCGATCAAGCCATAGACATCTAAAAACAAATTATCGTTTAAAAGTTCGCCGGTTCCAAACCCCTGCAGCTGATGGTTGACGGTGTTGGCGTCGCCGTTATTGCCATAGAGCAAGCCTTGGGCAGTGTAATCGAACCGAAGATTGAGCCGCCCTCCCCGTTTGTTGACGGACACTCCGGGATCGACGTGTAAAACCACGTCTTCCTCGGCTCGCTCGGGAGGGGTCAATCGGATGTTATCCGAATAGGTGGCGCCGACGCCGATTCGAGGGCTAATCCGCCATGCGCCCGCCCGATTATCCACCTCTTGCGCCCACCCGCGGGCATGAGGTCCCAACAGCGTCCCCATCAGTAACGACCCCAGAACCACCCAACTCGGTTGTCCCGGCCAATTTTGCATGTGGCGCGCGAATTTCATCTTCACCATTCCAAGATCAACGGATGACCCAATCCATCATCGGGCCTCGGATTCTCCCTCGCCGCCGCGAGCATACTGATAACCATAATCATAGGGACGGTGCTTGGAGGCGAAAATATCGCGGGTTTTATTCAGGACAAATCCAACGGTTTGGTTGGGATTCAACATGCTGAGAGCTTCCTTGACTTGCGATTGCAAGGTTTTCTCCGCCTCGACCACCAGGATCAACTGCCCCATCAGGTTGGCCAGAATCCCGGCCTCGGTCGTCGCCAACAACGGCGGCGCATCGAAGATGATGATACGGTCGGGGTAGCGTTGGCTCATCTCGGAAGTCAACCGGCGCATATTATCACTGGCTAACAATTCCGCCGACAAATGGTGGATGCCTCCCGCCGGCAAGATGGATAAAGCCGGGATATTGGTGCTGACCAAAACATCGGCCAAATCCAGGCGATCATCGATCAAGAAATCCACCAAGCCTTGCTCGGCTTCGAAACCCAACATCTTGCTGACCGACGGCTTGAGAATATCGGCGTCGACCAACAGCACGGTGCGGTTGCGCTCGGTGGCGATACTCAAGGCCAGATTGCACGCGGTGAAGGTCTTGCCCTCGCCGGGACGAGCGCTGGTGACCCCGACCAAATTCGAATGCTTGGTGATGGCGGCGCCTTTGCCATCCATGTTCATCAATAAAGTCCGTTTGATGTGGCGGTACTCTTCCTTGGTTCGGCTGCGTTGGGCGTCGACGACCAGCAGCCCCGAAGCGCGCATCCGCTCCATATCCAAGGTGACCGAGCGCTGCGTGCGCTTGTTGGCGGCCGCCTCGGAAACCCGCACGACGGGCTGGTCCTTGGCCATGCTCGTCATCCGTTCGATGCTGTCCGTCTGGCTCGCCGACGGGCGCGCCACGGCCGGCGGCGAATTCGGCGCCAGCGACCGGCCGAACATGGCTTTTTCGATGCTATCCATCCTCGCTCCCTCCAAAAACCCTGTTCGCGATCACCGAAATCCGAGTCTCTCGACGAAAAGCAATCCGGCGTACACCAAAACCAGCACACCCACCAAGCCGGCGTAGACGACGGCCATCCGCCGCTCGCGGCTGAGCACAGTGGCTGGAAGCACCGCGCTGACGCTACCGAACACCGGAATATCCGCAAGTTGCTTCAAGCTGCGACGGCTGTCGAAAGTCGGCCACAGCTGAGAAAGCAGAAAAGCCAGCCCGATACCCGCGCCCAGACCCGCCCCTAAAACAGCGGTCATCAGCAGCAAGCGATTCGGTCCGGTGGGCTGTAGCGGCACGCGGGGCGGATCGAGAATCTTGAAGCGGATTTCCTGCTTGGAACGCTCGGCCTCTTGCGACAGCTTCACCGATTCCCGGCGGGTCAGCAGTTCGTCATACTTCTTTCGATTGACCTCGTAATCGCGATTCAAAGAGGCCAACTCCGCCTCAATTTGCGGCAAGGTGCTGACCTGTTCCTGCAACAGTCGATAGCGCCGTTGATACTCATCGACCCTAACGCGCAGCGACGCGACATTCGCCTCTTCCTCGGCTAACCTGACTTTAAGCTGTTGATAGACGGTATTGACGTTTTGGGCGCGTGGATTACCGCTGCTTTCAGCCAGACTGGCCGCGAATCGCATCCGCTCTTGTTCGCGCTGTTTTTTAAGGTCAACAATCGTCTGTTTCAAAATATTGACATCGGGATGCTTCGCGGTAAATTTGATCAACAGCTCATCCAAATTCTGCTCCAGCGTCTGGATACGCTGATCGATTGGCAAAGCGACCACCTCGCCATCGCCGCGAAGCTGCTGTTGCAGGGCTTGGCTGATTTGCTGCTGGAGCGAATTACGGCGGTTTTCCGCCTGGGAAAGCTCCAGGCGGCCGGTGGAAAGGTCCGAGGTGGCTTGCTGCAAGCGCAAATTATAATTTTGACCTTCCGAGGGCATCAACCCCGCGTTTCTGAGCTTGAAGCCCTTCAATCGATCTTCCGCCTCGGTCAAGCGCAGTTCATAGTCGGCGATCTGTTCTTCAAGAAACCGTTGGGCGGCTTCGCTGTCCTGGCGGTTGCCACCCACCAGATTGCTCTCAAACACCGCCAAGGCCGCCTCCACGATCCGCTTGGCCCGCTGTGGGTCACGGTCTTCATACGTGACCGTATAAAGATTCTCTCTTTCCCGGCTCGAACCCACTAAGTTAATTTTATTTTGTAGCTTATCGAGCCAGCGCTCCTTGGCCTCGACCGTTCGCATTTCGTTATCCAAACCCGCCATGTGCGTGATTTGCTCCAAATTCGGCCGGGTCAACAAGGTTTTCATGATCAATCCGACTTGCGTGTCGGGGTTGACTTCCACCGTCAGCCCCTGCAGCAGCGGCCGTAAAATGGTCTGCGTGTCCACGAAGGTCTTGGCCGATACTTCATATTGATCGGGGAGCTTGAGAACCGCGATCCAGCCAATAACACAAATCAGCCACGCCAAAAGCATGGCATACCAGCGATTGCGCCAAATCCCGCGCAGATAACCCAATATCTGCTCGACCAGATCGTTCATGTTCGATTCTCTTTACCCGCTGCCGCCACCCGCTCAAAACCACGATTCAGGAACGATCAAAATGTCCCCTGGCAACATATCGACATTCGCGCTGATATCCCCGTTGAGCAGATCATTCAAGCGCACTTGGTACTCCTGCTGCTTGCCATCGACCACCCGAACGATTTTGGTGCGATTGCCGTCGGCAAATTCGTTTAAACCGCCGACCGCCACCATCACGTCCAACAGGGTCATCTTCTGCCGGTAGGCGATCGCTTGCGCCCTCGGTCCGGCCGTCTGCGTGGTGGTGGTGGCGCTTTGGCTGGTCACCTGGCCGACCACGCGGATCTGCTCGCTGTAGGGTCCGATGCCACCGGCGACGATCACGGTGACGATGGGTTGGCGAATGTAGGTCTCCAGCGCTTTTTCCAAATCGCGCGCCAGTTGATTGGGCGTTTTGCCGCTGGCTTGTAAATCCTCCACCAGCGGCGTCGTGATTTTGCCGTCCGGCCGGACCACGATGGTCTGCGAAACTTCCGGATTGCGCCAGACAAAAATTTGCAGTTGGTCGCCCGGGCCGATTTGATAGTTGTAAGCCTCCGGCGAGGCAGTTTGCGAGCTATAGGCGGTCGACGCCGGCAAACCGCCGCCCTCCGGTTTGGCGCAAGCCGCGAGCAAAAGCACGGCCGCCATCACTCCCCCGGTATTAGCCCATCGACTCAAAATTCTGCGCTTTCGCATCCGCTGAAACCCCCGCTGCTATAAGTATCCAGCCACTATATCCGTCCAACACTCCGGCCCCGGTCAGTCAATCATTGGCCCGCTGGTCTTCAAAATCAAACCCATGAAACATGGGCTCGATAAAGCGTCGAATCTATGCTCCACGATAAATTACCGCTATCGTAACGATTGAGCGGTTCAATCGTCTATAGCCATCATGCAACCCAAAGCCTTGACAGCGTTCATCACGATCCGAAATCTGAGCAAACATTATGCCGAAGGCGAGCAAAGACAAATCATCTTCGCCGACTTGAGCTTGGATATCAACCGAGGCGAGTTTGTCAGCCTGCTTGGACCCTCTGGCTCCGGCAAATCCACGCTGCTGAATCTTCTCGCCGGAATCGACCTTCCGGACGCCGGCACGATTCAAGTAGAAAACCGGCTGCTCGGCGAATTGACCGAAAAGGAACGCACTTTATTCCGCCGCCGCCATATCGGTTTCGTCTTTCAATTCTTCAATCTGATTCCAACTTTAACCGTTGAGGAGAATTTGCTGTTGCCCTTGGAGTTGAACGGTTACCAAGGGCCGGAAGCACGTCAAGGCGCTTTTGATTTATTGGATTCCATCGGTCTGGGCAACCGCCGGCGGAGCTTTCCGGAACAGCTGTCGGGCGGCGAGCAGCAACGTTTGGCCATCGCTCGGGCCATGGCGCACCGGCCGCTGTTACTTTTGGCCGACGAGCCGACCGGCAACCTGGACGCCGCCACTGGCGAGCGCGTGCTGGAGCTTTTGCTCGGCCTTCACCGGCACTCCGACACCACTATCATCCTGGTGACCCACAGCCGGGGCGTGGCCGCCCGCGCCGATCGCATGCTCTATCTTGATTCCGGTCACATTCAAGAAGTTTCGCCATGACGCCGCTGCTGTGGCGGGCGCTGCTCAAACATCCCTTGCGGCATCCGTGGCAACTCGTCTTGGCCATCCTCGGCATCGCCCTCGGCGTGGCGGCAGTCTTGGCGGTCGATCTCGCCAACGCCAGCGCGCGCCGGGGTTTCGATCTGACCATGAGCCGCGTGACCGGCCATGCCACCCATCAAATCAGCGGCGGCTCCCAAGGCGTCCCCGAAACTGTTTACCGCGCGCTGCGAGTCGAGCGCGGCATTCACCGGTCGGCGCCGGTGGTGACCGGCCACCTGCCGCGCGCCGACCGGCCCGGCCAACTGCTGCAAATCCTCGGCGTCGATCCCTTCGCGGAAGCGCCGTTTCGCGCCGCTGCGGCCGATACTCGCGGCCGGAAGTTCGACTTGCGCGCGTTGCTGCTTGAGCCCGACGCCGCGCTGCTACCGAGCGCTCTGGGCGATCGAATCACCCTGCAACGAGGTGAAAACCGTTTTATTCTAAAACGCGCCGGCACCCTGGATGGTTCAGAAATGGACGGTCTGATCGTCACCGACATCAGCACCGCGCAAGTGCTGCTGGGTTACGCGGGGCGGCTCAGCCATATCGATTTGATCCTGCCCGACGGACCCGCCGGCGAACGTGAAGCAGAGGCGCTGCGGGCTTGGTTGCCGGATGGCTTGCGCGTGGAGCGATCGGAGAGCCGCAATCAAGCGACCGCCGATCTCAGCGCCGCGTTTTCGCTCAACCTGTTGGCGATGAGTTTGTTGGCCTTGGTCGTCGGCGCGTTCCTCATTTACAACGCCATCAGCTTCTCGGTGGTGCAGCGCCGCGGTCTTCTAGGCATCCTGCGCGCGCTCGGCGTCAGCCGCCGCGAGGTGTTTGTCGGAATCCTGGGCGAAGCTTTATTGCTGGGCCTCGCCGGCGTTATCTTGGGAAGTCTGTTGGGAATATGGATCGGCTCGGGCTTGATCCATCTGGTCACGCGCACCATCAACGATTTTTATTATGTTTTGAGCGTGCGCGAGTTTTTTATCGATCCTCGGTCGCTGGCCAAAGGCGCGGGACTGGGCCTGGCGGCAACGCTGGTGGCGGCTTGGCTGCCGGCGCGTGAGGCGGCGGCGGTCGCCCCTGGCGCGGCGCTGAGCCGGGCGCATTTGGAAAACCGCTGGCGGCTGGCACTGCCGCGCTTGGCCGCGGCCGGACTGCTGCTGTGCGCCGGCGGCGGGTTGATTTTGGGCATGTCCCGTTCGCTGGCCTACGGTTTTGTCGGCCTGTTTCTGGTGATCTTCGCGGCCGCGCTGTTGACGCCCCCAGCCATCGTCGGCTTGGTGCGACTCAACCAGCCTTTGGCCGTCCGTCTGGGGCTGCTGGCGCGGATGGCCAACCGCGATGTCGCCCGCCACTTAAGCCGCACCGGCATCGCGGTGGCGGCGTTGATGGTGGCCTTCGCCACCACGGTCGGCGTCGGCGCCATGGTCGACAGCTTTCGGGGCGGCGTTTCGATTTGGATCAACGATTTACTCAATGCCGATCTGTACCTCGCCCCGACCGCCACCGAAGGCGGCGGCAACACCGAGAGCTTGCAGCCGGCGACGCTGGCGGCCTTGCGCGCCGAGCCCGGCGTGGCGTCGGTGTCCACCTACCGTCGGACGACCGTCGACTTTCGCGGACGCCCGGTTCAGTTGATCGCAACGGAGCTCGCTCCCGCCTCCCAGCCCGGTTATCACCTGATCGAGGGCGACCCGGCGGCGGCCTGGCGGGCGTTTCAAACCGGCGAAGCGGTCCTCATCACCGAACCGCTCGCCTACCGTCAAAGGTTGGGCGCGGGCGATACGCTGGAGTTGGCGAGCGCCGCCGGCTTGCATCGCTTCGCCATCGCCGGCGTCTACTTGGATTACGGCTCGGAACACGGCCGCATTCTGATCCACCGATCGAGTTACGAACGTTATTGGCGCGACCCGAATATCAGCTCGGCGGCGGCCTTCGCGGCCGAGGGCGTGAATCTGGCCGACTTGCGCGAGCGCTTGCAGGAGCGGTTGGGCGCGATTCAGCCGGTGATGCTCCGCCCCAATCGCGACCTGCAAGCCCGGACCCTGGAAATTTTCGACCGGACCTTTACCATCACCAACGTCTTGCGTCTGCTGGCGATTCTGGTGGCGGCCGTCGGCGTGCTGAGCGCGCTGTCGGCCCTGCAACTCGAGCGCGCGCGCGAGTTCGCGGTCCTGCGCGCCATCGGGATGACGCCCGTTGAAATCGGCGGGCTGGTATCGCTGCAGACCGGTTTCATGGGCGCGGTCGCCGGTCTGTTGGCCCTGCCGACCGGATTGGTGTTGGCGTCGGTGCTGATTTTTGTCATCAACCGCCGCGCGTTTGGTTGGAGCCTGCCGTTTCAGGTCAATCCGTGGCTGTTATTCGAAACCGTGGCGCTGGCGGTGGCGGCGGCGCTGCTGTCCGGACTGTATCCCATTTGGCGGATGAGCCGAGCCCGACCCGCCGAAGCGTTGAGGACGGAGTAGATGCCCGAGCGCCACCGTCGAATCGCGGGTCTGCTGTTGGCCATCGTAGCGATCGGCGCGACCGTTTACTGGTTTTGGCCCCATGCGACCACCGTTGAAAGCGCGGCGGTCCAATCGGCCTTGAGCGGCGGCGACACCGCGGGCTTTCAACGCGCCCTTGCGCCTCGCCCGTTCGATTTTCCGACCGATCACGGCCCCCACCCTGACTTTCGGACCGAATGGTGGTATGTCACCGGCAATCTGTCGGACGCCGGGGGACGGCGGTTCGGTTACCAACTGACGCTATTTCGCATCGGGCTCGCGCCGGCTCCGCCGCCGGAGGATTCCGCCTGGCGCACCAACCAAATCTATATGGCTCACTTCGCCTTAACCGACGTGACGGGCCAAAAACACCATGCCTTCGAGCGCTTTAGCCGAGGGGCGATAGGGCTGGCGGGCGCGCAAGCGGTTCCGTTTCGGGTGTGGTTGGAGGACTGGAGCTTGAGCGGCGCGGAAAACGATGCCTTTCCGATGCGGCTTCAGGCCCGACAAGCGGGTATCGCCCTCGATTTGACCCTGATCACCGCCAAAACCATCGTGTTGCAGGGCGATCACGGATTGAGTCAGAAAAGCGCCGAGCCCGGCAACGCCTCTTATTATTACTCCTATACCCGCTTGCCGACCCAGGGCACCGTCTCGCTGGGAGAAAGCGCCTTTCAGGTGAACGGAGCCAGTTGGCTGGACCGAGAATGGAGCACCAGCGCCCTGGGGCCGGAGCAGAGCGGTTGGGACTGGTTTGCGCTGCAATTGGACGACGGGCGGGACATCATGTTTTATCGGCTGCGCCGCAAGGACGGCGGGATCGACCCACACAGCAAAGGCGCGCTGGTCGCCGCCGACGGCCGGGCGCGGGTGTTAGGGCGAGACGAGGTCGAACTGCGCCCGCTCGGCGAGTGGCGCAGCCCGGCCTCCGGCGACCGCTACCCCGCCGGCTGGCGGCTGCGGTTGCCCGCCGAACGCTTGGAGTTGACGGTCACTCCGAAGCTGGCCGATCAAGAGCTGCGATTGACGGTGCGCTATTGGGAAGGCGCGGTCTCGGTCGAGGGCCGCTCTGGAGACCGGCCCATCGGCGGCCAGGGCTATTTGGAGATGACCCGCTACGAGACCCCGATCAGCCCTTGAACCCCCGCTGCCGCCGCGCCTCGAACAGAAAAATCCCCGCCGCCACCGAGACGTTCAGGCTTTCGACGCCGCTCTGCGCCAGCGGGATCCGCGCCAGCCGGTCGCACCGCTCGCGGGTCAGCCGCCGCAGACCATGTTCTTCCGCGCCCAGCACGATGGCGGTCGGCGCGGTGAAATCCACCGCATAAAGCGTGTCCGCCGCTTCTCCCGCCGCGCCGACGGTCCAAACCCCCCACTCTTGCAAGCCGCGTAGGGTCCGCGCCAAGTTGGTTACGGACACGAACGGCACGATGTCCGCCGCGCCGCTCGCCACCTTGCGCACCGTCGCGGTTAAACCGACCGCGCGATCGGCCGGCGCGATGACGGCGTGAACGCCCGCCGCCGCCGCCGACCGCAGGCAAGCGCCGAGGTTGTGCGGGTCTTGCACCCCGTCCACCACCAGCAGCAACGCCGGTTCGGCCACCGCCGCCAACAGCTCTTTCAAATCGTCCTCGCCGAGCGCCGGCCTAAGCGCTGTCACCCGCGCGATAACGCCCTGATGCCGCGCGCCGCCGCTCAACCGATCCAATTCCGCCCGGTCGGCGTCATGCGCCGGCACGCCGCGCCGCGCGGCCTCGTCCCGCAACGCCTGAATTCGCGCATCCCGGCGCTGGCGTTCGACCCAAAGCCCGCTTAAGGATTCCGGTTGGTATTTTAAGGCCGCCGCCACGGCGTGAATGCCGTGGATCAACGCTTCAGCCACCGCCCTCAACCCTTCTTGCGCGGGCCGCGAGGACCGCGAACGCGGCGGCTTTCGTCGCGGCGCTCGGTTTCGACCAGTTCGAAGTCGATCTTGCGTTCGTCCAAATCCACCCGCACCACCCGCACTCGCAAGCTGTCGCCCAACCGGTAGACTTGCCCCGAGCGCTCGCCGCGCAAGCGGTGGCCGACCGGATCGAATTGATAGTAATCGTTGCGCAGGGCCGTCACATGCACCAGCCCCTCAACGTAAACCCCGCTCAGTTCCACGAACAAGCCAAAGCCGGTCACCCCGGTGATGACGCCGTCGTAGACCTGACCGATCTTATCCAGCATGAACTCGCATTTCAGCCATTCCACCGCGTCGCGCACGGCTTCGTCCGCCCGCCGTTCGGTCGTCGAACAATGTTCGCCCAAGCCGATTAGATCGGCGTGGCTGTACGGGAACTCGGCCGCCTTGCCACCGCCGAGCGCGTGGCGGATGGCGCGGTGCACTTGCAAATCGGGATAGCGGCGGATCGGCGAGGTAAAATGGGCGTAGGCTTCCAGCGCCAAGCCGAAATGGCCGGCGTTGGCCGGACTGTAGGTCGCTTGCGCCAGCGAGCGCAGCATGACGGTCTGGATCAGATGGGCGTCGGGACGGTCGCGGACGCGCTCCAACACTCGGGTATAATCGCGCGGCGTCGGCTTTTCACCGCCGCTCAAGCCCAATCCCAACTCGCCCAAAAACGCCCGCAGCTTGTTCAGCCGATCCTCGGACGGTCCGTCGTGAATGCGGTAGAGACCGGGCAGTTTATTGCGCTGTAAAAACCGCGCCGCCGCCACGTTCGCGGCGATCATGCATTCCTCGATCAGACGGTGGGCGTCGTTGCGCTCGGTCGGCATAATCCGCTCGATCTTGCGATCCGCGCCGTATTCGATCACGGTTTCCTGGGTGTCGAAATCCATCGCGCCGCGCTGCTCCCGCCCGACTCGCAACACCTGATACAGCTCGTGCAGCCGGTCCAAATGCGGGACCAGGGCGGCGTATTCGCCGCGGACATGGGGATCGCGGTCGGCGACGATGGCCGCCGCCGTGTCGTAGGTCAAGCGGGCGTGCGAGCGCATCACCGCCTCGGCGAAACGCGAGCGGATCATCCGGCCTTCGGCGTTGAAGGTCATTTCGCAGACCATGCACAGCCGGTCTACCTCGGGTTTGAGCGAACACAGGCCGTTGGACAGCGCTTCCGGCAACATCGGAATCGCCCGGTCGGGAAAATACACCGAATTGCCGCGCTTGCGCGCTTCCTGATCCAGCGCCGTGCCCGGCCGCACGTACCACGACACATCGGCGATAGCGACCAGCAGCCGCCAGTTCGCGCCGCGCCGCTCGCAGTAGACCGCGTCGTCAAAATCGCGGGCGGTGATGCCGTCGATGGTGACCAGCGGCGTTTCGCGCAAGTCCCAGCGGCCTTGCTTGGCGGCTTCCGGCACCGTCTCGCCGTAACGGCCGACCTCCGCCGTCACCGCGTCGGGCCAGTCCACCGGAATGCCGTGGCTGGCGATGGCGATCCGGACTTCCATGCCCGGCGCCATGTGTTCGCCCAACACTTCCTTGATCCGGCCCAATGGGCGGCTTTGCGAGCTGGGCTGTTCGATCAGTTCGGCGATGACGATCTGGCCGGCGCGGGCCTCGCCGCGACCGTCCGCCGCCACCATGATGTCCTGATTGATCCGTTTGTTGTCAGGGATGATGAAGCAAGCGCCCCGCTCCTCGCAAAAGCGCCCGACCACGGTCGCGGTGTTGCGCTCCAGCACTTCCACCACCGCGCCCTCGCGCCGGCCCCGGTAATCCACGCCGATCACCCGCGCCACCGCCCGGTCGCCGTGCAGCAGCTTGCGCATCTGGCGGGGCGAGAGAAACAGGCTGTCGCCGCCTTCATCGGGGATGAGGAACCCGTGGCCCTCGGGATGGCCGATCACCCGGCCGGGCACCAGATTCATCTTGGCGACCGGTCCGTAACCCTCGCGGCGGTTGCGGATCAGTTGACCGTCCCGCTCCATCGCCCGCAGCCGGCGCGACAGCGCCTCGATTTCGACGGCGTCGTCGATGCCCCAATCGGCGCACAGCTCGCCCAGGGTCAAGGGCATCCCCCGTTCTTCCAGGTAGTGGAGGATGAATTCCCGGCTGGGCGAAGGCCGGCCGTATTTTTCTTGTTCCCGACTCAGATGGGGATCCATCCGCCGCCAAGCCGCTTGTTTTTTTTGAGTCATAACACGCTTTGTTCAGGTCGCAACCGCATGAAAGGGAAGAATTGACAGGGTGAGAGCCAATCCGTATAGTGGCGCTCCCGTCGTCGCCGCAACCGGCGCGGCGGATCAAGCCGAAGTGGCGGAATTGGTAGACGCGCTAGGTTCAGGTCTTAGTTGGGGTAACCCAGTGGAGGTTCAAGTCCTCTCTTCGGCACCAGATTTCCAGAAGGCCCGGCCATCGCCGGGCCTTTTTGCTTTTGGGGCCTCACGCCGCGAACGGGTCCCGCAACACGATGGTGTCGTCCCGATCCGGTCCGGTGGAGACGAGGGCGATCGGTTTTTCGGTTAATTCTTCAAGTCGCCTTAGATACGCCAGGGCATTAGCGGGCAATTCTCGGTAGCGCCGCACCCCCGCCGTGGGCTGCCGCCAGCCGGGTAATTCCTCGTAAATCGGTTGGCAAGCGGCCAGCGCCTCGGCGCCTGGCGGCGCGTAATCGAGCCGTTCGTCCCCCCGGCGATAACCCACGCACACTTGAATCCGCTCCAGACCGTCTAGCACATCCAGCTTGGTGACGCACAAACCGGAGACGCTGTTGTTTAACACCGAACGCCGCAACACCGCCGCGTCAAACCAGCCGCACCGCCGGCGGCGGCCGGTGGTCGAGCCGAACTCGTGACCGCGCTCGGCCAAATAGTCGCCGGTGGCGTCGGACAGTTCGGTCGGAAACGGTCCGCCTCCGACTCGGGTGGTATAGGCCTTGGTGATTCCCAGCACGTAATCCAGATAGCGCGGCCCCAAACCGGTGCCGGTGGCCGCCCCGCCCGCCGTGGTGTTGGAGGAGGTGACATACGGGTAAGTGCCGTGGTCGATATCCAGCATCGCCCCTTGCGCGCCTTCGAATAGCACATTACCGCCGCGCCGGACATGACCGTCCAACAACGCGGTGACATCCGCCACCAGCGGGCGCAGGCGCTCGGCCATCTCCAAGGTTTCCGCAAGCGTTTGCTGATGATCGACCGGCTCGGCCTGAAAATAATGGCGCAACACGAAATTGTGGTAGTCCATCACCTCGCTTAACTTGGCGGCGAAGCCTTCTCGATCCAGGATATCGCCCAACCGCACCGCCCGCCGCGCCGCCTTGTCTTCGTAAGCCGGACCGATGCCGCGACCGGTGGTGCCGATGGCCCGCGCGCCGCGCTTTTTTTCGCGCGCTTGATCGAGCGCCACGTGGTAAGGCAGGATCAGGGGGCAAGCTTCGCTGAGCCGCAACCGCTCCCGCACCGCCACGCCGCGACTTTCAAGACGGTCGATCTCGGCCAACAGCGCCGAGGGCGAAAGCACCACGCCATTGCCGATCAGGCAATCCACGCCCGCGCGCAGGATGCCGGAGGGGATCAGATGCAAGACGGTCTTCTCGCCGTCGATGACCAGGGTATGGCCCGCGTTGTGGCCGCCCTGAAACCGTACGACCGCCGCCGCGTTTTCAGTGAGCAGATCGACGACCTTACCCTTGCCCTCGTCGCCCCACTGCGCGCCGATGACGACCACGTTCTTACCCATGTCCGCTCCCGAGAGTGGCTTAGTTATTCCGACCGCGCGCGGCCGCCGTTATCCGCCGCCGTGACGGCCCAATCCCCGTTTTGGCGCGCCAGCACCCGGTCGCATCCCAACAGCCGGGGGGTTTCCGCCGCGCCGGGCAACGCCCGCACGACTCGCTCGCCGCGACTGCGCAGCGCCTGGACTTTCCGCTCCAAAGCGGGATCGTCCAGGGACGGCGCATAAATACCCCGCGCGGGCTCCTCCGGCGCCGGACTCAGCGCCAATAAAGTCGCCAGATCGGTGCTGAAGCCCGTGGCCGGCCGCGCCCGTCCGAACACCTGGCCGATTTCATCGTAACGTCCGCCCTGGGCGATCGCCTGACCTTGACCCGGCAGGTACGTCGAAAACACCGCCCCGGTATGATAGTGATAACCGCGCAATTCGGCTAAATCGATGTGCACCGGCAACTCCGGCCAACAACGCCGCAGCCCCGCGACCAAGCGCCGCAACGTCTCCAACGCTTCAACGATGATTGCTCCCTGGTGGGCCAACAAGGCTTGCGCCTCGTCCAACACCTCCAAACCGCCGTTCAATTCGGCCAGCCGCGACAGCAACCGATCGTGGGGCGGGGCGAGTCCCCAACCGGCCAAACATTCGCGGATTTCGGGTAACGCTTTGCGTTGCAGCACCTCGAACAACACCCCTTCCCGCGCCCGATCCAAGCCGGCTTGGCGGACGAGCTCGCGGAAGATCGCGACGTGACCCAAATCGAGATGCACGTCAGCGACCCGCGCCGCCGCCAGGGTCTCCAACATCAAATTCAGGACTTCCAGATCGCTTTCATGGCCGCGATGGCCGTAGAGCTCGACGCCTGCCTGATAGGGGCTGCGGGAACCGCCGAATCCGTCGCCGCGCGTGCGCAGCACCGTGCCCATGTAGCACAGCCTCGCCGGCCCCTCGCGCTTGAGCAAATGGGCGTCGATCCTCGCCACCTGCGGGGTCATGTCGGCGCGGACCCCCATCATCCGACCGCTCAATTGATCGGTCAGCTTGAAGGTTTGCAGTTCGAGGTCGTTGCCGGTCCCGGTCAACAGCGATTCCAGAAATTCGATCAGCGGTGGGACCACCAATTCGTAGCCCCAACTCGAATACAAATCGAGCAGCTTGCGCCGCAAGCGCTCCAGACGGCCGGCGGCGGGCGGTAGAATTTCCTCGATGCCTTCGGGCAATAACCAGCGATCTTCGGGCGTCATAAGGGATCGATGATGGCTTCGGAAAGAATGCGCGGGGGAGCGTCAGCGAAAAAAATACAGCATCACCAAACCCAAAGCCATGCTGCCCAAGCCGGTCAAGCGCAGCAGCCGGTCGTCCAACTGGGCCATTCGCAACAAGGTCTGACGCGAGGCGCGCGGGTTGAGAAAAGGCAAAATACCCTCGAAAACCAACATCAAACCGAAGGCCGCCAGTAATTCATCCCACATGGCGGCCCACGGCGACCGGCGGGCGAGCGCGCGTTTCCCCTCGGCCTAGGCCCATCATTGCGCCTTGTTGAAATAACGGAACAGCTGAGAATCGGGCTTGAGCACCAGCACGTCATCCCGACCGGAAAAACTCTGCCGGTAGGCCGCCAGACTGCGGTGGAAACTGTAGAAATCCTGATCCTTGCCGTAAGCGCGGGCATAAATTTCGGTCGCCTGCGCGTCGCCCTCGCCGCGCTGGCGCTCGGCGTCGCGGTAGGCTTCGGCCAACAGCACGGTGCTTTGCCGGTCGGCGTCGGCGCGGATGCGTTCGGCGGCCTCGCCGCCGCGCGAGCGGAAGTCCTTGGCCACCCGCAGCCGCTCGGCCTTCATCCGGCTGAACACCGAATTGCTGACATCGGGCGGCAAATCGATTCGCTTGATCCGAACATCCACCGAGGCGATCCCCAAAAAGGTCGCCTGCTCCTTGAGCAGCCGGCCCAGCGTCTCCATGATTTGATCGCGGTCGCCGGAGACCACTTCCTGAATGGTGCGCTTGCTGAACTCGCTGCGCAGACCGTCCTTGACGATCTGATCGAGCCGGACGTTGGCCTGGGTCGGATCGCCGCCCACGGTGGTGTAAAACAGCCGCACGTCCTCGATCCGCCACATGGCGAAGGAATCGACGATGACGTTTTTCTTTTCGGCGGTCAGAAACCGCTCCGGTTCGGTATCCAGGGTTTGCAAGCGGCGGTCGAACTTGAGCACGTTGTTGACCAACGGCCATTTCCAGTGCAAGCCCGGCTTGTAGTTGGCCTGCACGATTTCGCCCAATTGGAACCGGATGGCGGTTTGCGTTTCGTGCACGGTGAACAAGGACATGGCCAGCAGCACCGCCACCGCCCCTAAAACCCCGAGCACGACGTTACGGGACAGAGCCATCAGCGCACCTCCCGGCCGCGGTTGAGATCGCGCAAGCGCGTGGCCGTCGACCCACCCTCTACCGAGGGCGCGGAGGGCGGGGTCTCGACCGCCGGACCGTTGGCGGAAGGCGCGCCGCCGGGGGCCGCTTCCGCGGCCTTGAGCAGGCGATCCAGCGGCAAATACAACAAGTTGTTGCTCCCCTGCGCGTCTAGCAGAACCTTGCTGGTGCGCGAGAGCACCGTTTCCAAGGTTTCCAGATACAAGCGCTCGCGAGTCACCGCCGGCGCTTTTTGATAAGCCGCCAGCAATTGATCGAACCGGCTGGCTTCGCCCTGAGCCTGGGCGATCACCTGCTCTTTGTAGGCCGAGGCCTCTTGCAAGCGCCGCGCCGATTGTCCGCGCGCCCTGGGAATGATTTCGTTGGCGTAGGCTTCGGCCTCGTTCTTCAGCCGCTGCTCGTCCTCGCGGGCTTTAATCGCGTCGCCGAAAGCATCTTGAACCTCATCCGGCGGCTGAGCGTCCTGAAGTACCACCGTGATGATTTGCAAACCGATGCCCTTGCTGCTGTCGCCGGCGCCCTGCAAATCGGCGGTTTTTTCGCCTTTCGGCGCGCTCTTGATCAGCGGCGGCTCGGTCGTTTTCTGAGGAGCGCCGCTCTCGCCGGCCAATTGCAGCGCGCCGGGAGGATAGTTGTCGAGCACTCGCTGGCTTAGGGATTTGATGTCGGCCACGATGTCGCTGCGGCCTTCGGTCAACACGAAGTCCATGGTGCTTTTGCCGATGGTTTCGCGCGCGGCGCTTTCCACGACATGCACCAGAACGCTTTCCGAATCGAGCACGTTGAACAGATAAGCGCGGGGGTCCTTGACCTGATACTGCACCGCCAAGCGTACGTCCACGATGTTTTCATCCTGCGTGAGCATCAGCGCTTCCTTCGGCACCGAGCGCACGCCCGGCTGCTGGCGGTTGCCGCCGCCGCCGGAGCGGTAGCCGATCTCCCGAAAACGCCGCTGTTCGATGTTGACGATCTCGACCCGATCAATCGGAAAAATCCGCAAGTGCGGGCCGGGCAGCGTGGTTTTCAGATATTGGCCAAAACGCAACACCACGCCGCGCGTGCCTTCGTCCACGATGTAGATGCTGGCGATCAACCAACCGACCACCGCGATCAGACCGATGACCGCGCCGATCCCGGCGAAGCCGGGGCCGGAACCGGACGAATCCGGCCGACCGCCGCCGTTGCCGCGCCGGCCGCCGAACAACGCGCCGAACTTGGCCGTCAGCTTGCGGATGACTTCATCGAGATCGGGCGGTCCTTGATCGCGGCCGCCCCCGCTCCAGGGATCGCGGTTGCCGCCTCCCGGTTCATTCCAGGCCATGTCGTACCTCAAACTGAGTCTTTTGAACGTTCAATCCTGTTTATACCGTGGGGCTTTCAAACCCCGAACGCACCCATTCCGCGCGCAGGCCGTAACGCCGGTATAAGAGGTCCACATTACCGCGCGAGGTGCGCGCTTCGATCAACCATTCGCCCGCCGGTCCGCTCTGCTCCGCCACAACCGCCCCCAAACTGAACAGGCGCGCCCGCAGCCGAGACGCCGAAGGCGGCAAGCACAACCAACCGTGCAAAGCCTCGCCCCGCAGCCGTTCCGCCAGCGCCGCCCTCAGCAAGTCCAAACCCGCGCCGGTCGCCGCCGACAGCCAAACCGCCCGCGGCCGACCGTCGCTGTCTCGCTCCAGGCGCGCGGGTTCTCCGCTCAAATCAATTTTATTGAAGACTTGCAGGCGGGGCACCGACCGCGCCCCGATCTCTTCCAATACCGTTTCGACTTGCGCGATGACCGCGTTTCGGTCTGGATGGCTGGCGTCGATGATGTGCAGCAGCAAACTGGCCTCGCAGGTTTCCCGCAAGGTCGAGCGAAACGCCGCCACTAATTCATGCGGCAGGTGGCTGATGAAACCGACCGTATCGGCCAGCACCACCGGCTCCGCGCCCGGCAGCTCCAACCGGCGCAGCGTCGGATCCAACGTGGCGAACAGTTGGTCGGCGGCATAGACCTCGGCTTGGGTCAGCGCGTTGAACAGCGTGGATTTGCCGGCGTTGGTATAGCCCACCACCGAAACCGTCGGCAGATCGGCCTTGCGCCGCGCCCGCCGCCCCTGCTCGCGCTGGCGTTCGACCCGTTCCAGCCGCAAACGGATTTGACGGATGCGATCGGCCAGCAGCCGGCGGTCGGTCTCTAACTGGGTTTCACCCGGCCCGCGCAGCCCGATGCCGCCGCGCTGGCGCTCCAAGTGCGTCCAGCCGCGCACCAGCCGGGTGGACCAATGGCGCAGTTGCGCCAGTTCGACTTGCAGCTTGCCCTCGAAACTGCGCGCCCGCTGCGCGAAAATATCCAGGATCAGGCCGGTGCGGTCCACCACCCGACATTGCAGGAACGCTTCCAGATTGCGCTCTTGTCCGGGGCTTAGGGCATGATCGAAAATGGCCAGTTCCGCCCCGTTTTGCTGGATCGCCGCCCGAATTTCCTCGGCCTTGCCGCTGCCGGCGAACAAGCGGGGATCGGGAGCCTGCCGCCGCCCGGTGATCAGGGCCACGCGCTCCGCGCCCGCCGACGCCGCCAGCGCCTGAAATTCGCCCAAATCCTGCTCGCCTTCGAAGCCATTTAGGAGTAAATGCACCAAGACGGCGCGTTCACCGCCGCGCGGACGCTCGAACAAACCGCCTCCCGTGACTTTGGTCGAATCGATCAGGCTTGCTCGTTGCCAACGCCGTTCTCATCCGTCGCCAAATTCAGGCGGACGTTCCGCGCCGGCACGACCGTGGAAATGGCATGCTTGTAGATCATCTGGCTGACGCTGTTTTTGAGCAAAACCACAAATTGATCGAAAGATTCGATCTGCCCTTGCAGCTTGATCCCATTGACCAGATAAACCGAAACTGGAATCCGTTCTTTACGCAACGCATTCAAGAAAGGCTCTTGCAGGGAATGACCTTTTGCCATTATGACTCTCCCTTGTTGTTATGGGCCTATAGAAGGCGCATCGAAATACAAACTTAAGTATTTCTTCAAAAATTAAAAAAAGCAGCGCGCCACCCGCTCGATGGCGCATGCCTCCCCAGGCTTGTCCGCCAAAGGGCCGGACCATCACCTTCCCATGATGTGTTACCCGGAATGAATTGAAAGGTCGCGCAAACCGCCTCAGGGAGTACCGACTCGAACCGCCGTCCGTCAAGTCCCTATTTTAACACAAGCGCCCGACGACTTTAGAGAAAAACCCATCCTCGCGAAATCGGACAAGCGTTCGATCCAACAACCGTCCGCCGGCGCTGTCGAGCCAGGTCGCCTGAGTCTCGGCGCGAAGCCAGGTCAGCTGCCGTTTGGCGAACTGGCGGGTCGCCACCACACTCCGCTCCACCATTCTTGCATAATCCGAGCCACCGTCCAGGTAGCTCCACACTTGCCGATAACCGACCGCGCGCATTGAGGGTTTGTTCAAAAGATCGCCCCGCGCCCGCAAGCGCTCCACTTCCGCGATGAAACCCTGCTCCAGCATGTGCTGAAAACGCCGCTCGATGCGCTGGTGCAACACCCGGCGTTCCGCGGGTGCAACGATGAGTTTCAGCATTCTGAACGGCAATGATTCGGCGCGCGAACCAGCATAAAGTTCCGTTAGCGACCGACCTGAAAGCTCACAAACTTCAAGCGCCCGCTGGAGCCGCTGCGGATCGCGCGGATGGATGCGCGCCGCCGCCGCCGGATCGAGTCGCGCCAGCCGGGCATGCAGGCGCGCGCCGCCTTGTTCGACCCATTCCGCCGCCAACCGGGCTCGGACCGCCGCATCGGCGGGCGGCAACTCGGCCAGACCGTGTTCCAGCGTCCGGAAATACAACATCGTTCCGCCCACCAGCAAGGGAATTTTGCCAGCCTCTTGAATCGCGGCGATTTCGCGGAGCGCATCGCTTCGAAAGCGGCCGGCCGAATAGGCCTCCGCCGGATCGAGAATATCCACCAGGCGATGGGGCACGAGTTGGCGAGTCGCCAAATCCGGTTTGGCGGTCCCTATATCCATTTCTCGATAAACCAGGGCTGAATCGACGCTGACCAGCGCAAACGGCCACCGCCGCGCCAGTTCCACCGCCAGATCGGTCTTGCCGGCGGCGGTCGGTCCCATCAGACAGACGACGGCGGGCCGCAATGCCGCGCCTTCAGAATCCGACATCCGCCGTCACCGCCCCCGCCTGAACAATCGATCCAATTCATCGAGGCTCAATTGGATCCAGGTCGGGCGGCCGTGATTGCACTGACCGCCGTGCTCGGTGCGCTCCATATCGCGCAACAGCGCATTCATTTCCAACAGATTGAGCGGGCGATTGGCGTGGATCGCGCCGTGGCACGCCAGACTTGACAGCAACCCCAAAACCGCGGTTTCAGAGCGGTCGGTCGACTCGTAGGCCGACAGATCGGCCAACATGTCACGCACCAAAGCGCCGATGTCCGAGCCGGACAACAACGCCGGAATCTGGCGCACCGCCAGACTTTCCGGGCCTAGCGGCTCGATTGTCAAACCGGCTTGGGCGAACAAGGCTCCGTGCTCCTCAACCAGTTGCCGTTCGCGCGGGCTGACCGCCAGCGTCACCGGCGCCAGCAGCGCTTGGGTTTCCAACGCGCGCTCCGCCAGAGCATTCTTCAGGCGTTGGTATAAAATCCGTTCGTGAGCGGCATGCATGTCGACCACGACCAGGCCCTCGGCGTTTTCGGCCAGGACATAACAGCCGTGCAGCTGCCCCAAGGCATAACCCAAGGGCGCTCGCTCGGGTGCGGCCGCCGGCTCCGGCGCTCCAGCGGTCTCCGGGATCGGAGGATGCAGCCGGCCGTAGCTTTCGAGCCGTTCCTGGATTTCGAACGGCAACGGCCGCTGGTGGCTATAAAACCGGCCGCCATCGCCCGAATTCGACCCGTACCCCCCGGACCACAGCCGCTCGCCGGCCTGAGGCAGCGGCGGCGGCGCTTCGCCGGGCCGCGCCTCCGCCAAGGCCGCCCGCACCGCGCGGCGCACGGTTTCATGAATCATGGCCGATTCGCGAAAGCGGATTTCATACTTGGCGGGATGGGCGTTGACGTCGACCGAGGCCGGATCGAGTTCGAGCGCCAAGACGAGCGCGGGATGGCGGTCCTGATAGAGCACGTCCTGATAAGCTTGGCGGGCGGCGTGCGCGAGGGTGCGGTCGCGCACCGGACGACCGTTGACGAAGAAATACTGCATATCCGGTTGCGACCGGGCGACCGCCGGCGAACCCAGCCAACCTCGCAGGCGCAAACCCGCCGCTTCCCGGTCGATCCGCAGGCTGGCGGCGGCGAACTCGGCCCCGCACAGCGCCGCGATCCGTTGGGCTTGGTCGATGGATTCAATGGCGGGTTCCAGATTCAACACCGGACGCTGGTTGTGCCACAAACTGAATCCGACGGTAAAACGGCTTAAAGCCAACCGGCGGACGATCTCCTCAATGTGGCCAAACTCGGTGCGTTCCCCGCGCAAGAATTTACGGCGGGCCGGCACGTTGAAAAACAAATCGCGCACCTCGACCGTGGTGCCCACCGGATGCGAGGCTGGAACCGGTTCGGCCAGCGCATCGCCGCCGTCGCCGCTCACCCGCCAACCGTCGGCGGCGTCGGCGATCCGCGAAGTCAGACTCAAGCGCGCCACCGCGGCGATACTGGGCAGGGCCTCGCCGCGAAAACCCAGGCTGGCGACCTGCTGGAGATCGTCGAAGCTGCCGATCTTGCTGGTGGCGTGGCGCAACAGCGCGAGCGATAAATCGTCGGGATGGATGCCGCCGCCGTCGTCGCGAACCCGAATCAGGCGGACGCCGCCCTGCTCCACGTCGATCCGAACGCGGGTCGCCCCGGCGTCCACGCTGTTTTCCAGCAATTCCTTGACGATGGAGGCGGGCCGCTCGACCACCTCGCCCGCCGCGATCTGGCTGATCAGTTGCGGCGGCAACCGGCGGATGCGCGCGTTCACGATACAAGCGGACGGGCGGGCGAAAAACGGGCAGACCCGGCGTCGGGCCGGGCCCGCGTCGGCCGCCGGATTATTGGAGTGTCCGCTGCAGGGCGTCCAGCACCTGCCGGGCGCCCGCCGAACGGTCGGGTTGGTCGCCGCTGTCGCGCACCACCACCGCAGTCTGACCGGACTGACCGGCCAGGCGCACCCGATAGCGCGTTCCAGCCGGCGTCGCGCCTGACTTGCCGCGCCAAAACGCCAGCTTGGACAACCATCCGTCATCGTCCGGCTTCCGGTTCTCCAACTCGGGGTCCCGATACTCGACCACGTACAACCCTTGGCCGCGATTCTGCTCCTCGACTGCGTAGTTGCTGCTGTCCAACGCCAAACCGACCAAGCGCCACGCCCGAGAATAATCCTCGCCGACGATCAACTGGGTTTCGCCGCCCTGCTCGCTCAGGCGCGCGCGCGGACCCGCTGGAGCCCCGGTCCTGGCTTGTTCGGCCTCGGCGCGTTTTTCCGAGGCCCCCAAATACACTGTCAGCCGCTTGAGCATTTCGGCCTCAAGCTCCGGATCCGAAGGCCGCCGCTGCCAGATATAGGTGCTGGTCGTGCTGGCGCCGACCCCGCCGGCCGCCACCTCCTCGACCCCGGAGTGGCTTAAATACACTTCGGTGGCGCCGCCGTCGGCGGCGCGCTCCAGCCGCACCCGAAAACGGTCGCGGGTCGGCGCGGAGTAAAGAACATCCAGATACTTCTTCAAAACGGCGCGGACGCCATCTTGCGGGATGTCGGCCCGGTTCTCCACCCAATCGGTTTCCATGATCCCGATGGTGGGATCGTCGCGCTTCAAGGCGAAGCCGTTGCTGGTCCAAAATTCCCGAATCCGGGGCCACACCTGATCGACCGGAGCCGAAACCGCCAGCCAGCGCTGGTTGCCGGCCTGCTCCAGACGGATGCCGGTCTGCGCGGGCAATACCGCCTCGGCGGCCTTGGCTTGCGGCCGCGCGCTGCCGCCCCGCTCGCTGGCGTAGGCGGACAGCGAGGCCGAACCGGCCGGATTCAACTCGGGAACCACCAAGGTGTCGTCGATGGTGGACGCGGTCAGATCCGGCGGCACCTCCAGCGGCTGCGACAGCGTGCTCCTGCGGTAATCGGGCCGCCGATCCGGCAACAAGCTGTCGAACTTGGTGGTGCAGCCGGCGAGCGTCGCTAGCGCGACCGCCGCCAGCACAGTGTCCCGAAACAAGGAAATAAACCGCATAATCATAGTGTTATCAGATCGCTCCGGCCTGTTGCATCGCCGCCCGCACCGCCGGTTGAAACGATTTCGACAGCGGAGTCAGGGGCAAGCGAATACCCGGTGGAATCAGGCCCAATTGATTGACCGCCCATTTCACCGGAATGGGATTGGATTCGAGAAACAGCGCTTTGTGCAAGCCGGCCAACCGGCCGTCGATGGCGTCGGCCCTGGCGTGATCGCCCGCCAGGGCGGCGTCGCTCAACTCGCGCATGGCGCGCGGCGCGACGTTGGCCGTGACCGAAATGACGCCCTTCGCGCCCGAGAGCATCGCCGCGGCGGCGATGCCGTCGTCGCCGCTGAACACCGCCAGTCGATCCCCGCACCGCCGCACCAGCTCCTGGAGACGTTCCAGGGTGCTGGCTTCCTTGATCCCGACGATGTTGGGAATGCCGGCCAAGCGCTCGACCGTTTCCGGCAGCAGGTCGCAGGCGGTGCGCGCCGGCACGTTGTACAGAATTTGCGGGATCGCCACGCTGTCCGCGATCAGTTTGTAATGCTGGTACAAGCCTTCCTGGGTAGGCTTGTTGTAATAGGGCGTGACCAACAAGCAGGCGTCGGCGCCGGCTTCCTGGGCTTGCCGGGTCATATAGACCGCTTCGCTGGTGGAATTAGCGCCGGTGCCGGCGATCACCGGAACGCGCTTGGCGACCAAGCCGACCGTGCGGCGCACGAATTCGGTATGCTCGTCGAAATCCAGCGTCGCCGATTCGCCGGTCGTGCCGACGGCGACGATCGCGTCCGTGCCGTTTTCGATATGAAACCCCACCAATTGAGCCAGCGCCTCGTAATCCAGCGCGCCGTCCGATTGCATCGGCGAAACAATCGCCACCATACTGCCCCGAAACATGGTCGAATACTCTCATATCAGCTCGTAATCGCCGCATGGTACGGATACCGGACTGGCTTGACAAGCATCGGCCGAACGCCGGAACCGGGGCGGTTTTCACCCCGGCGCGATGCCTGTACACTGAAACGGATTATTTTTGTTTATTTGCCTCTAGGAAGCCGCGTTCGTGAAAAACCATCTCGTCGTTTCCGCCCTGGGCGAAGATCGTCCCGGTCTCGTCAACGAGCTCTCCCGCGCGATCCTGGAATGCGATTGCAGCATGGTGGACAGCCGGATGACGGTGCTGGGCGGGGAATTCGCCATCCTGCTGCTGGTCCAAGGCAATTGGAATACCTTGACCAAGCTGGAAATGCAGCTCAAGCGGTTGGAACAGGCGCTCAATATGACCATCGTGGCCAAGCGGACCGAAAGCCGCGCGCCGGCCGGGGATGTGTTGCCCTACGCGGTGGAGGTCGTGGCGGTCAACCAACCGGGCATCGTCCACCATCTGGCCAGTTTTTTCGCTAGCCGCTCGATCAATATCGAGGACATGGTCACCCGCAGTTACAGCGCGCCGCACACCGGAACACCGATGTTTTCGGTCAATCTGGCCATCGGCATTCCCGCCAATACCCATATCGCCATGCTGCGCGAGGAATTCCTGGATTTTTGCGACGATTTGAATCTCGACGCGGTGCTGGAACCGATCAAGGGCTAAATCGAACATGAGCGTCAGCCTGGGGCAGCCCGTGCCCGACTTCAACGCCCCCGCCACCGGCGGCCTCACCGTGCGGCTGTCCGAGCTGCGCGGCCGCCGGGTGGTGCTGTATTTCTATCCCAAGGATCAAACGCCGGGTTGCACGGTCGAAAGCCAGCAGTTTCGGGATTTGCACGACCGCTTCAGCGCGCTCGACGCCGTGGTGTTCGGCGTCTCGCGCGACAGCCTGCGCAGCCATGATCAGTTCCGCGCCAAACACCGTTTGCCGTTTGAGCTGATCGCGGACACCGATGAGACGCTGTGCCGGCTGTTTGGCGTCATCAAACTCAAAAAGCTGTACGGCAAGGAATCGCTCGGCGTGGAACGCAGCACTTTTCTGATCGACGGCGAGGGCATCCTGCGCGGGGAATGGCGCAAGGTGCGCGTCGAAGGCCACGCCGGGCGGGTGCTGTCGGCGGTTGCGGCGCTGGCGGACGTTGCGCTTCGAGCCGATGCGCCGCCGGGCTGACTTTCCGCCGCGCCCGCGCCGCCGGCCGATCCGGCGCGCCCCTTGACTCCGCTTACTTTTATCAACCTCTCCGATACCGACGTATCCCGCCGCCATGTCTGAATCCGCTGTCGCGCTTGCCTCACCCGCTTCAACCGACCGACGTCTGTTCGTACTCGACACCAACGTCCTGATGCACGATCCCACCGCGTTGTTCCGCTTTCAGGAACACGACATTCACTTGCCGATGATGGTCTTGGAAGAACTGGATCACGCCAAGAAAGGCGTTTCGGAAGTCGCGCGCAACGTCCGCCAAGTCAGCCGGTTCCTGGACGATTTGATCGCCGGGGCCAGCAAGGAGCAAATCGATTTGGGCTTGCCGCTGCCGGGTTTGGCCAACGCGCGGGGCGCGCCGGCCAACGGCCGGTTATTTTTTCAAACCCGGCCGATCCGGCTGAGCGTCCCGGCCGATCTGCTGCCCGGCAACACGCCCGATCACGATATTCTCGGCATGGCGCTGAGCCTGCGCCAGGAGCATCCCAACAGCCGGATCACCCTGGTATCCAAGGACATCAACCTGCGGATCAAGGCCGCCATCCTCGGCTTGCACGCCGAAGACTACTACAACGATCAAACCCTCGACGACGTCAATCTGCTCTACAACGGCGTGCGGGAACTGCCGTCGGACTTTTGGGAAACCCACGCCAAGGATCTGGAGTCCTGGAAAGACAGCGGCCGGACCTATTACCGGGTGCGCGGTCCCGAGATCGCGCGATGGCATTTCAATCAAGGGTTGTTTCAAGCCGACGCCGAACCCGCCTTCATCGTCCGCCAGCTGCGCGAGGCGGAAGCGATCATCGAAATTCTCAAGGATCACACCGCGCCCAACCACGCGGTGTGGGGCATCACCGCCCGCAACCGCGAACAAAATTTCGCGCTCAATCTCCTGCTGGACCCCGAAATCGATTTTGTATCCCTGTTGGGCGCGGCCGGCACCGGAAAAACCCTGCTGGCCCTGGCGGCCGGACTGGCGCAAACCCTGGACGCCAAGCGCTATCGAGAAATCATCATGACCCGGGTCACCGTGCCGGTCGGGGAAGACATCGGTTTTCTGCCCGGCACCGAGGAAGAAAAGATGACGCCCTGGATGGGCGCGCTGATGGACAATCTAGAAGTGCTGGCCCCGCAAGACAGCGGCGAATGGGGCCGCGCCGCCACCGCTGACCTGCTCAGCAACAAGATCAAGATCCGCTCGTTGAACTTCATGCGCGGCCGCACCTTCCAAAGCAAGTATCTGATCATCGACGAAGCGCAAAATCTGACGCCCAAGCAGATGAAAACCTTGATCACCCGCGCCGGACCCGGCACCAAAGTGATCTGCTTGGGCAATATCGCCCAGATCGATACCCCGTACCTGTCGGAAACCACCTCGGGGCTGACCTACGTCGTCGATCGCTTCAAGGATTGGCCGCACGGCGGCCATGTGACCTTACGGCGCGGCGAGCGCTCGCGCTTGGCGGAATTTGCTTCGGAGCGGTTGTAAGATGGATTTCGATTCTCTCAACCTGACGGCGATTTTATCGTTGGGTTGGTTGTTATGGCTGGTGATGATCGGCGTGGGGCTGATCCTGGAGCGGCGCTCGCCCACCGCGACCTTGGCGTGGCTGTTGGCGCTGCTGTTTTTGCCCTATATCGGCGCGGCGGTTTATTTCCTATTCGGACCGCGGCGGTTGCGGCGGCGGCGGTTGCGCTACAGCCGCGCGCGGACCCGCTTGGTCAAATCCGCCTACGAGCGGTTGCGCCACGACGAACATCTCTTGCCCGGCTTTCCGGACACCGGCTTGGAACAGCAGCTGGCGATTCTGTTGAAACGCTCCGGGCAGAGTATCCCGGTCGCGGCGCGCGACATCCGCTTGCTGGAAACCGGCGATGACTGTTTCGAGGCGATCATGGACGCCGTCGCCGCCGCCGCCCATCACGTCCATCTGGAATATTACATCTGGCAACCGGACGGCATCGGCACCCGCTTGCGCGATCTGTTGATCGAAAAAGCCCGCGTCGGCGTGCAGGTGCGGCTGCTGCTCGACGCCATCGGCTCCAACAGCGTCAAGCGCGATTTTCTGAAACCTTTGGTGGAAGCCAGCGGTTCGACCGCGTGGTTCAACCCGCTCAGACTGCCCCGCTTGGGTCCGACCCATGTCAATTTTCGGACCCACCGCAAGATCGTGGTTCTAGACGGCCGGATCGGTTTTATCGGCGGCATCAACATCAGCGACCATCACAGCAGCTTCAGCAGCAATGAAGAGGCCTGGCGCGACACGCATTTGCGGATCGACGGCGAACCGGTCCACCGCTTGCAGTTCATCTTTCTGGAAGATTGGTACTTCGCTACCGAACAAGCGCCGTTCGAACCGGAATTTTTCCCGCAATTCACCGAACAACCGCAAAACGCCTGGTTGCATGTGGTCGAATCCGGGCCTGATGGCCCTCAAGACGCCATCGCCAAGTTCTTCTTTGCCGCCATCGCTGGAGCCCAGCGGCAGATTCTGCTGACCACGCCCTATTTCGTCCCGACCGAGGCCTTAACCACCGCGCTGATCACCGCGTCATTGCGCGGGGTGGACGTGCGGATTCTGGTGCCCAAGCGCAGCGATTCGCGCTTGGTCACCGCCGCCGCCCGGAGTTATTACGATGAATTGGTCAGCGCCGGCATCCGCATCGATGAATACGGGCCGCCGATGTTGCACGCCAAGGTATTGGTCATCGACGGGCGGATCGCGGCGGTGGGCAGCGCGAATTTCGACAATCGCAGCTTGACTTTGAATTTCGAAATCATGGCGGCGATTTACGATACCGCCATCGCCCAAGCGCTCATCCGCACCTTCGAGGCGGATTTGAAACTGGCCAGGCCCTATGTCAAATCCGGCCGGCGCGCTCCGATCGGCCAGCGCTTGTTCGAATCCACCGCGAGGTTGCTCTCGCCGCTGCTGTAGGCATTTACCGCGAATCGCGGGCAGGTCAAAGGCCCGCCCGCCTCGTCCGATCTCCTCTTGAGATGGGTCCAGCTGTCGAATCCGCCCCCGCTCCTCGGTCGGAGACCCGCCCGGATCAGTTCCACGCCCGCGCTTCAGTGCTCGATCAAACCGCCAAGGAATGAGGCCGTTGAGGCCATGCCTTGAGAATGGCTTGCACCACCGTCGCCAAGGGAATGGCGAAGAAGATGCCCCAAAATCCCCACAGCCCGCCGAAGACCAGCACCGCCACGATAATGGCGATCGGGTGCAAGTCCACCACTTCGGAAAATAGGATGGGGACCAGAACGTTGCCGTCCAATCCCTGAACAATCAGATAAATCCCCAGCAGCCAAAGAAATTCGGAACTCCAACCCCATTGAAAATAGGCCACCAGCGCCACCGGCACGGTCACGACCACCGCGCCGATGTACGGCACGATCACCGACAGTCCCACCATCAGCGCCAATAACATCGCAAATTGGAGTCCCATATAAACGAAGGCACTGTAGGTCGCGGCCCAGACGACCAGGATTTCCAGAAACTTCCCCCGGATGTAATTGCCCAGTTGCAGGTTGACCTCGCGCCACACCTGCTGCGCGAGCGCGTGATCGTTCGGCAGAAAATTGCGCAACCACCGCAGGATCAGATCTTTATCCTTCAGAAAAAAGAACACCAACAGCGGCACCAACACCAGATAGATGGTGAAGCTGATGATCCCCATGCCCGCGGCCAGCGACCAGGACAAGGCGTTCTGGCCCCAGGTCAAGATTTCGGCCCTGACCGCGCCGATCACCTCCAGCACCTGATTTTCAGAGATAAATTCCGGATACAAGGCCGGCAAGCTGAGCAGCAGGTTTTGTCCCTTGACGATCATGTTCGGAAATTGCTGGATCAGTTGGGTCAACTGGCGCGACACCAGGGGCAACAAGCCGAACAGCAGGAATACCACGAACGCCAGAAACAGCACGAACACCAGCGTCACGCCCAACAACCGAGGAAGGCGCAGATGCGCCTGGCAAAATTGAACGACGCCCTCCAACAGATAAGCGATCACGATGCTCGCCAGCGCCGGCGCCAGATCTTGGCCCATGAAAATGATCACGCTGGCCCCGATAGCCAGCAAGACCGTCAAAATGACTACCTGGGGGTCGTTGAAAAATCGCTGAAACCAGTCGCTGAGAATTTTCATGCCGCTTCCAATCGCCTGCGCCACCGCAGTCAGGATGATGTTAGCAACAAAAACTCCCATCGTCCCTAACCCGCCCGTCCTGTCTTGAACCCCGGCCAACCGGCGCGGTCTATGAAAGGCTGGGATCGGCTATCCCAAGGGTTTTTAGCCGCTTTGCGAACCCGCGCTCCATCCGAAATCGGGCACGTCTCATGCGCTGTCGGACCAGCTTCCGATCACCCCGTTTGCCCCGCGAGCCCAGCCCTAAAAACGGGCTGAGCCGCATCCCGAAATCGGGCCACTTCGGAAAGAACCTCGGATTGGGCGCGGAGACCTAAAATAGTGCGACCAAGTTTGGTATGGTAGCTCTGTCAGCTTCTTTGACTGGCTTGCTTGCAATCCAAGCCGTTGTTCACACAGTGTTCAGGCAACTGGAAATATAAATAACTTATTGATTAGATAGTTTTTAAAATTCAATCGCCCGTCCGATAGCCCGCTGCTTGCGCGAAACCGACACCCGCGCGCGCCAACCGGTCAATCGGGATTGGTCCAAAAATTGCTATATCTATAAAGAAATCGTTTCGAGAACCCTAGCCACCGCCCGGCGCCGAGAGCATACCGTCCCTCGCGGCGCGGGACAGATGAGAGAGACGGCACGCCGGCTGCTCGACTCACGGATTGATGGCTATCTCGCCTTATAGTGCTTTGAAGGCTCTGACCGACCGGAAGCGACCGCCCTTCCGCGCCCATAGAGAGGTATGACATGACACTTTTCAACCGCTATCTGTCGCGCTACGAAGAGAGCCGCGAGGAAACCTTGACCCTCCAGGATTATCTTGAGCTCTGCAAGCGGGACCCCAGCGCCTACGCCAGCGCCGCCGAACGTTTGCTGGCGGCCATCGGCGAACCGGAATTGGTCGACACCCGCAACGATTCCCGCCTGTCGCGCATTTTCCAAAATAAGGTCCTCAAGATTTATCCCGCCTTTGAGGAATTCTATGGAATGGAGGATGCGATCGAACAAATCGTTTCCTATCTCAAACACGCCGCTCAAGGCTTGGAGGAAAAAAAGCAGATTCTGTATCTTCTCGGTCCAGTGGGTGGTGGAAAATCATCGCTGGCCGAACGGCTCAAGCAGTTGATGGAAAAAGTGTCGTTCTACGCCATCGAAAACTCGCCGGTCTTTGAATCGCCGCTGGGATTGTTCAACCCGGAAGAAGACGGCCAGATTCTCGAAGACGATTACGGCATCCCGCGCCGCTATTTGCGGCACATCATGTCGCCGTGGGCGGCCAAGCGGCTGCGCGAATACAACGGCGACATCACCAAGTTTCGGGTGGTAAAACTGCGGCCGTCGGTGCTGCATCAAATTGCGGTCGCCAAAACCGAACCCGGTGACGAAAACAATCAGGATATCTCCTCGCTGGTCGGCAAGGTCGACATCCGCAAGCTGGAGCATTTCGCCCAGAACGACCCGGACGCCTACAGCTTCTCCGGCGCGCTGTGCCGCGCCAACCGCGGGCTGATGGAATTCGTCGAAATGTTCAAGGCCCCGATCAAGGTGCTGCATCCTTTGCTGACCGCCACCCAGGAAGGCAACTACAACAGCACCGAGGGACTGTCGGCCATCCCGTTCGAGGGCATCATCCTGGCGCACTCCAACGAATCGGAATGGCAGTCGTTCAAGAACAACAAGAACAACGAAGCCTTTTTGGATCGGGTCTACATCGTCAAGGTGCCTTACTGCCTGCGCGTCTCGGACGAGGTCAAGATTTACCGGAAACTGCTGACCCACAGCTCGCTGTCGGCATCTCCCTGCGCGCCCGGCACCCTGGAGATGCTGGCGCAATTTTCGGTGCTGACCCGGATCAAGGAGCCGGAGAATTCGAGCATTTACTCCAAAATGCGGATTTACGACGGCGAGAACCTCAAGGACACCGACCCCAAGGCCAAGTCGATGCAGGAATATCGCGATTACGCTGGGGTAGATGAAGGCATGACCGGTATTTCCACCCGGTTTGCGTTCAAGATTTTAAGCCAAGTGTTCAATTTCGATCATGCCGAGGTGGCCGCCAATCCCGTGCATCTGCTGTACGTGCTGGAGCGCCAAATCGAGCGCGAGCAGTTTCAAGGCGAGGTCGAGGAACGCTATCTTTCTTATCTGAAAGGCTTTCTAGCGCCGCGTTACGGCGAATTCATCGGCAAGGAACTGCAGCAAGCCTATCTGGAATCCTACTCGGAATACGGTCAGAATATCTTTGATCGCTATGTGACCTATGCCGACTTCTGGATTCAGGATCAGGAATACCGCGATCCCGACACCGGCGAATCTTTTGACCGGGCGGCGCTGAATTCCGAGTTGGAGAAAATCGAGAAACCGGCCGGCATCAGCAACCCCAAGGATTTCCGCAACGAGATCGTCAACTTCGTGTTGCGCGCGCGCGCCAACAACGCCGGCAAAAATCCGGCCTGGACCAGCTACGAAAAGCTGCGGGCGGTGATCGAGAAGAAAATGTTCTCGTCCACCGAGGACTTGCTGCCGGTCATCAGCTTCAACGCCAAGGCCAGCGCCGAGGAGCAAAAGAAACACGGGCAGTTCGTGGACCGGATGGTCGCCAAGGGGTATACGTCCAAGCAAGTGCGGTTGTTATCCGATTGGTATCTGCGGGTCCGCAAGGCATCCTGACGGAGGAAACCGCTCATGGCCACGCTTATCGACCGACGGTTGGACGGCAAAAACAAAAGCGCCGTCAATCGCCAGCGCTTCATCCGGCGCTTTAAAAATCAGATCAAGAAGGCCGTGACCGAGGCCATGAACGGCCGCAGCATCACCGATATCGACAACGGTGAAAAAATCAACATCCCGGCCCGCGATCTGTCCGAGCCGGTGTTCGGCCACGGCCCAGGCGGGCGGCGCGAGGCCATCCACCCCGGCAACCGGGAATTCACCAAGGGCGACCGGATCGCGCGGCCGCAAGGGGGTTCCGGCGGCGGCGCGGGCGGCGGTCAGGCCAGCAACAGCGGCGAAGGCGAGGATGATTTCGTCTTCGAACTGTCCCGCGAGGAATTCCTGGAGCTGTTCTTCGAAGATTTGGAGCTGCCCAACCTGGTGCGCACTCAACTGGCCAAGGTCAGCGAATTTAAATCGGTGAGGGCCGGCTTCACCAGCGCCGGCGCGCCGGCCAACATCGACGTGGTACGTTCGCTGAAAGGCGCGCTGGCGCGGCGGATGGCGCTCGCCGCCCCCTACACCCGGCGCTTGCGCGAGGCCGAAGAGGAGTTGCAGCAGCTGCTGGCCGACCCGCCGGTGGACGAGCTTCGCGCCCGAGCCTTGATTGAGGAAATCGAGCATTTGCGGGCGCGGGCGCGGGCTGTCCCATTCATCGACACCTTCGACCTACGCTTCGTCAATCACGTTTTGCAACCTCAACCGACCACCCAAGCGGTGATGTTCTGTCTGATGGACGTTTCCGGTTCGATGGACCGAGCGCGCAAGGATTTGGCCAAGCGCTTTTTCACCCTGCTTTATCTGTTTTTAAAGCGCAATTACGAGAAAATCGAGGTGGTGTTCATCCGCCACCACACCATCGCCAAGGAAGTGGACGAACAAGAATTTTTCTATTCGCGGGAAACCGGCGGCACCGTGGTGTCCAGCGCCTTGACCCTGATGAGCGACATCGTCAGCGCCCGCTATCCGCTGTCCAGTTGGAACATTTACGCGGCGCAAGCCTCGGACGGCGACAACTGGCATCACGACTCACCGGCCTGCAAGGACATTCTGCTCAAGCAGATCATGCCGTTCGTGCGTTATTTCGCCTACATCGAAATCACGCCCGACCGCCATCAAAGCCTGTGGGAAGCGTATGAAGATGTGAAGGAACAAAACCCCAACTTCGCCATGCGGCAGATCGATGGCCCCGCCGATATCTATCCGGTCTTCCGGGACTTGTTCAAGAGGCGTGTGTCATGACTTCGACTCGACTCATCTCTGAATCCTCCGAATGGACGTTCCCGATGCTGGAGCGTTACAACGAGGTGATCGGCCAGATCGCCACTGATGAATTTCACCTGGATACCTATCCGGTCCAAATCGAAATCATCACCGCCGAGCAGATGATGGACGCTTATTCCTCGGTGGGCATGCCGCTCGGCTACAAGCACTGGTCTTACGGCAAGCAATTCGTGCTGACCGAGAAGAATTACCGGCGCGGCCAGATGGGATTGGCTTACGAGATCGTCATCAATTCCGACCCCTGCATCGCCTATCTCATGGAGGAGAACACGTCCATGATGCAGGCGCTGGTCATCTCCCACGCCGCTTATGGCCACAATTCTTTTTTTAAGGGCAACTATCTGTTTCGCACTTGGACCAGCGCCGATGCGATCATCGATTATTTGCTGTTTGCGCGCAATTACGTGGCCGAGTGCGAGGAGCATTTCGGCGAAGAAAACGTAGAGCTCTTCCTGGATTCCTGCCATGCCTTGATGAATTACGGCGTGGACCGCTACAAGCATCCCGCGCCTCTGTCCCTTCGGGAAGAAAAACAGCGCCAACAGGAACGGGAAGCGTATTTACAGATGCAACTCAACGATCTATGGCGCACTGTTCCGACCCGATCAATGGATGCTTCAGCAGTGTCCGAAAAGCGTTTCCCAGCCGAGCCGCAAGAAAACCTGCTTTATTTCATCGAGAAAAATGCGCCGTTTCTGGAGCCGTGGCAGCGTGAAATCGTGCGCATCGTCCGCAAGCTCGGCCAATATTTCTACCCGCAGCGCCAGACGCAAGTGATGAACGAGGGTTGGGCTACCTTCTGGCACTACACCTTAATGAACCGGCTGTACGACGAAGGCTATGTCAACGACGGTTTCATGATCGAATTCCTGCAATCTCACACCAGCGTCGTCCAGCAACTCCCGTTCGATCATCCCTATTATCAAGGCATCAACCCTTACGCCCTAGGCTTCGCCATGATGAGCGACATCAGGCGCATCTGTCAGGAGCCGACCGACGAGGACCGTCACTGGTTCCCGGACATGGCCGGTCAAGATTGGATCAAAACCTTGGATTTTGCGATGCGCAATTTCAAGGATGAAAGTTTCATCGCGCAATACTTGTCTCCCAAGGTCATGCGCGATTTCAAATTGTTCGCGGTGCTTGACGATGAAGCGCAGGAGCAATTGGAAATCACCGCCATTCACGATGACGACGGTTACCGGCGTTTGCGGCTGGCGCTGTCGGATCAGTACAACCTAGGCAGCCGCGAACCGAACATTCAGGTTTGGAATGTCGCGCACCGAAAAGACCGCTCCTTGACCCTGCGCCACACCCGTTATAACCAACGGCCGCTGCATGATAATTTTCAGGAAGTCCTGAGACATTTACATCGGTTATGGGGTTTTACGGTCCGGCTGGAAGCGGTCGGCGAAGACGGTAAAGTCGAGCTGGTCGGAGAGTGTCCGCAACCTTCCGGACGCTGATCCAGCTTGGCTTTGGAATTCTGCTGCTAATCTGTCATACCCTTCTAGACGCCTCTAGCGCTACCTGCCAAATTGGCAGATTCAAAATTCGCGCTTTTCCAATTTCTTGGCCTTTTCTTAGCAATCTTACTGCCATTTTGGCAGTTTCCTACCTCTAAGGCTGCTCGATCTGATCAGCTTGTCAATTATATTATAATAATATTCAATATCTTAATGATAATGGCCTGCTCATTGCTCTTAATTTATGAGCGCGTGACGGTAGAGAGTGAGAATACTAAAGATGATTCAGTTTCGACTTATAGCCATATTCAGCGTGATCATCGCGAGTCAGTTTTGCGTTCACTCAGCCACCGCTTTAGAAGTCCAGCCGGAAAGCTACATCTCAGGTCTGATCCCGAGCCAACGTCCCGCCAATGCTCCCATCATCAAAATCGTTCAAAAAAATGGCAATTGGTATAAAAAAGCCCTAACCGGCATTGAGCCACCCTATCCTTTTAGCCTTCGGTTTTTAGAAGACCAAGGCAATTGGCATACTCCTTTTAATCGACCTGGAATGACAGGCGCCTACGATATTCGCGGCTGGCACAAGCCTTGAAATCGCTCCCGTTCCTAAAAGCAATACTGACTGCTAGATTAATGATTGATCGATCTTGAGTTTTTAACGAATGAGTTTTAGCCGTCCTCGAAACATCTGTTTTTTTATCCACATCCATAAGCATTGGAGGATTGAATGAAAACTAAAGCTACCCGAACGTCAAAAATGCGCATGATGGCTATTTCTAGCGCCTTTCTAGGCATTCTGGGAATCAGCACAGCAGTTGCCGCGCAAGGGATGTCCGGCATGGGTGGCATGTCCGGCATGGGCGGCATGGGTGGCATGTCCGGGATGTCCGGGATGTCCGGGATGTCCGGCATGGGCGGTATGGGTGGCATGTCCGGGATGTCCGGCATGGGCGGCATGGGTGGCATGTCCGGGATGTCCGGCATGGGCGGCATGGGTGGCATGTCCGGGATGTCCGGCATGGGCGGTATGGGTGGCATGTCCGGGATGTCCGGGATGTCCGGGATGTCCGGTAATGCGGGTAGTTCAGGTTGGGTATGTACGCAGTGGGCTTATGCACCGGCAATGGGTGGCATGTCCGGTATGGGCGGTATGGGTGGCATGTCTGGCATGGGCGGCATGGGCAGCATGGGTGGCATGTCCGGCATGGGCGGCATGGCGGGCAGTGGTTCTCCGTGGGCTTGTACCCAATGGACTTACGCTCCAGCTAATATGGGTGGCATGTCTGGCATGTCCGGCATGGGCGGCATGGGTGGCATGTCCGGTATGTCCGGTATGTCCGGCATGGGTGGTATGGGTGGCATGTCCGGTATG
>ERZ761602.511-NODE-511-length-83734-cov-6.837904_pt1 | contig 83734 bp, 77 predicted proteins | sample MGYA00512165_ERZ761602 | MGnify/ENA primary metagenome ERZ761602 (study PRJEB28899, sample SAMN02445085) | bioreactor sludge metagenome | biome: EBPR sludge; isolation source: Thorneside wastewater treatment plant | place: Australia: Brisbane, Thorneside Wastewater...
GGGGGGTGTCGGTGGGTGGCGGCAGCGTCGCGGTGGGGGCGGGCGTGAGGGCCGGGGCGCAGGCCGCCAGCCAGACCAGGCTCCCCAGCAGCAGCGCCGGCAAGAGACGTCGGAACATGAGCCTACCTTTCAACAGAGTGTGTCTGCCCGATGGGCGAATGGGCGAATTATACCGCCAGGCCTGCCGGCAACGCCCGGCGCTATTGACGCACCGGGCGAAGTCGCCTATTCTGGTCTAAACTAGCGTTTGTTAGGGGACCATGACAGCCAACAGCGAGACCAAGCCCCGCATTGACCAGATCCTGCAGATCGCCGAGCACCTGTTCCGGGAGCGCGGCTACCTGGCCACGTCCGTGCGCGACATCGGCCAGGCGGTGGGTATCCGCGGCGCCAGCCTGTATCACCACATCGGCGGCAAAGAAGATCTGCTGTGGATGAGCGCCAGCCGCGCGGCGGATCAGTTCTTCGCGGCACTGCGCCCGATCGTGGCCGAGGACACGGCCGCGCCGCTCAAGCTGCGCCGGGCCATCTGCGCCCATGTGGCCGTGATTGCGCATAACCTCGATGCGGCGGCCGTGTACTTTAACGAGTGGCGCCACCTGAGCGAGGCGCGCCGGGCCGAGTTCACCCAGCGCCGCGACGACTACGAGAATTGCATCCGGGAAATCCTGTGGCGCGGCATCCGCGACGGCCACTTCGCGGCCATGGATGAGAAGTTCGCGGCGCGCGTCGTGCTCTCCGCGCTCAACTGGACGCATCAGTGGTACCGGCCGGACGGCGCGCTGACGCCGGACGAGATCGGCCAGACGCTGGCGGACATGCTGCTCAAGGGGCTGGAGCGCATGGTCTGAGCACCGGCGCCGGCCCAGCAGGAGGTGACGATGTACGGTTCGACCACCTTCGCCCAGGTCGCGGACCCGGTGGCCGGAGAAGACCCGGACCGGCTGGCCGACTTTGAAACCCGCATCGCGCGCGGCGAAAAGGTGGAGGCGCAGGATTGGATGCCGCGCGAGTACCGGCGCCAGCTGATCCGCATGATCGAGCAGCACGCCCACAGCGAGATCATGGGCGCGCTGCCGGAGGGCCGCTGGATCCCGCACGCGCCCGGCTTCCGGCGTAAACTGGCCCTGCTGGCCAAGGTCCAGGACGAGGTCGGCCACGCGCAGCTGCTCTACCGCGCGGCCGAGACGCTCGGCAAGAGCCGCGAGCACATGCTCACGGATCTGCTGGCCGGCAAGTCTAAGTACTCCAACGTCTTCAATTACCCCACGCCCACCTGGGCCGACACGGCCGTGATCGCCTGGCTGATCGACGCCGGCGCGATCATCAACCAGACCACCAACGCGCAGGGCTCCTACGGGCCGTACTGCCGCGCCCTCAAACGCATCTGCTACGAAGAATCGTTCCACCTCAAGTACGGCTACGACTCGGTGGTGACGCTGGCCGGCGGCACGCCGCGGCAGCGCGCCGATCTGCAAGACGCCCTGAACCGGTGGTGGCGTCCGATCATGCACTTCCACGGACCGCCCGACCAGGTCTCGGCGCACACCGAGATCCTGATGCGCTGGAAGGTGAAGATCAAGTCCAACGACGCCCTGCGCCAGGAGTTCCTGGACCAGTACGTGCCCAAGATCTGGGCGCTGGGTCTGACGGTGCCGGATCCGGCGCTGCGGCGGGACCCGGCCACCGGGCAGTGGGCGTTCTCAGACCCGGACTGGGGCGAGTTCAAGCGCGTCATCAACGGCGACGGCCCGTGCAATCAGGAGCGCCTGGCCGTGCGGCGCCTGGCGCATGAGGACGGGGCGTGGGTGCGCGCGGCCCTAACGGGCCGAGCGGCCCTGGCCAGCCGAGCGGCGCTGGCGGTTGATTAGGGAAGGGCGATATGCCGGACATCACCCTGGCTGACACCGAAGGCGAGCTGTACGAAGTCTTCCACCAGAAGGCGCGCGGCGAACACCATGTGCACGTCGGCGCCGTGCACGCGGCCAGCCCGGAGCTGGCGCTGGTGCTGGCTAAAGAACAGTATGCGCGGCGGCTGGCCTGCGTCAACCTGTGGGTGGTGCGCGCGCGCGATATCCACGCCAGCGACTACATCGACGCGGACATGTTCGACCACGCCACCGACAAGAGCTACCGCGAAGCCTTCGGCTACAAGGTCGTGGGCAAGACCCGCGCGCAGGCGCAGACGCGGGACCGCGATGACTAACCTGGATGCGGCCGTCCTCAAGCCGCTGCTGTTCAGCCTGGCCGACGACGAGGTCGTCATCGGCCATCGCAACGCCGAGTGGACCGGGCACGGCCCGCTGCTGGAGGCCGACATCGCGTTCTCGTCGATGGCCCAGGACGAGCTCGGCCACGCCCAGGCCTACTACGCGCTGCTGCACGAGTTGGGCGAGCCCGAGCCGGACCGGCTGGCTTTTCTGCGGTCGGCCTCCGCCTTTCGCTGCGCGCAGCTGGTGGAGCTGCCGCGCGGTGATTGGGCCTTCAGCCTCATCCGGCAGTGCCTGTACGACGCGGCCGAAGGCGAACGCCTGGCGGCGCTGGCTCGTTCCCGCTTTACGCCCCTGGCGCAGGCGGCACGCAAGTTCGCGGGTGAAGAGAAATACCATTGGCTGCACGCCCGGACCTGGGTGGAGCAGCTGGGCCGCGCCGACGACGGGCGGGGGCGTCTGCAACAGGCCCTGGAGCAGGTTTATCCGTATGCGCTCGGGCTGTTTGAGCCGGCTGAGGCCGAGGCCGAGTTGGTGGCGCTGGGCGTGAAGCCGGCCGAAGCTGAGTTGGAACAGGCCTGGCGCGAGCGCCTGACGCCGGTGCTGGCGGCGGCCGGCCTGACGCTGCCGGCGGCGGCGCCGATCTACGGCGGGCGGCGCGGCCAGCACACGCCGCACCTGGCGGCGCTCCTGAACGATATGCAGCTGGTCTTTCGCAGCGATCCTGAGGCGGTCTGGTGATGAAGGCGCGCGCCGCGCTGACGCCCGAGCAGGTCCTGGCTGCTTTGGACGACGTCAAGGACCCCGAGATCCCGGTCCTGTCGATCGTGGAGATGGGCCTGGTGGCCCGGGTGGAGGTGGACGCCGGCGTCGTGCGCGTCTGGCTCACGCCCACGTTCGCGGGCTGCCCGGCGGTCTCGGTGATGCAGGCGGACGCCGAGCGGCGGCTGCGCGACCTCGGCGCCGTGGAGGCCGTGGTCGCCTTGACCTATGACCCGCCCTGGAACTCGAACCGGATCAGCCCGGACGGCCGCCGTAAGCTGCGCGACTTCGGCCTGGCACCCCCGCCGCGCCACGCTGGCCTGGGCGACGTGGTGTCCCTGCTGGTGGCGGAGTGCCCGTTCTGCGGCTCGTCTGATACCCGCCTGGAGAGCGCCTTCGGCCCAACGCTCTGCCGCGCGCTCTACTACTGCCACGCCTGCCGCCAGGCCTTCGAGCAGTTCAAACCCCTGTAAACCGCGGTCCGCGACCTGATACAATCAGCCCAATCCGCCGGAAGGCACCCAGCGTCAATCCTCGTCGCCAGGCCGCCAGCCAAGCGCGCCTTGGGCGGCGTTTCAGCAAAGGACTCTGTCAATGGCTCTATCCCGTTTCGCCAAATACGCCTGGGGGGTGGTGGCCCTCAACGTGCTCGTGATTCTGTGGGGCGCGGTCGTCAGCAATACCGGCTCGGGCGCCGGCTGCGGCGAGCACTGGCCGCTGTGCAACGGCGTCGTCGTGCCGGCCGCCACGCGCACTGATACCGTGATCGAGTTTGCGCACCGGCTCACCAGCGGCCTGGCGCTGCTGGCCGTGGTCGGTCTGGTGGTGTGGGCCTTCCGGGCCTACCCGGCCGGTTCGCCCGTCCGCCGGGCGGCCGTGACCGCGCTGGTGTTCATGATCATTGAGTCGCTGCTGGGCGCAACCCTGGTGCTGTTCGGGTGGACGGCCATGGATACGTCGGCCATCCGCGTCTTCCTGCAGCCCGTGCACATGGTCAACACACTCATCCTGCTGGCCGTGATCCTGCTGACGGCCTGGTGGGCGTCCGGGGCTGAGCCCCTGCAGCTGCGCGGGCAGGGCGCGCGTCCGTGGCTGTTTGGGGCGGGGCTGCTGGGTGTGCTGCTCATGAGTGCCAGCGGGGCCGTGATCTCGCTCGGGGATCTGCTGGCGCTCTTGCTCGGCGAACGTTACAACGCGCTGGTGGAATTCCTGGTGCAGCTGCGCATCGGCCACCCCGCCATCGCCATCCTGGCCGGCCTGTTCCTGATCTGGCTGGCGCTGCGCACGGACACGGTGCCGAACGCCCGCGCCCGGCGCCTGGCGCTGTTCACGGTGGTGCTGGTGGGGCTGCAGTGGCTGGTGGGCTTCGGCAACGTCCTGCTGCGCGTCCCGCTGTGGACGCAGCTCCTGCATCTGTTCCTGGCCGACATGACCTGGGTGATGCTGGTGCTGTGGGCGGCGTCGGCGCTGGCACGCCAGCCGGCCGATGTGGCCGCGCCCGGTTCCGCGCGGCCGGCGCCAGCCGCCGCGGACTGACCGCGCTGCCTCCGGTTCCAACAACAGGGCGACCACCCGGCCGCCCTGTTTTGTTTTTCCCCGCAGGGAATTGCAAATCGCTTGCATTTGAATTATGATGTTTTCTATCCTATTTCCTGTTGAGGTGACGGTTGCCGATCAGTCCCACGATGCGGGAGTATTTGGGCGAGATCTACCGCCTGGCGCACACGCCGGAGGGCGTCTCCACGTCTGAATTAGCCGAGCGCCTGGAGGTCTCGCCCTCGGCGGTGGTGCGCATGCTGCGCCGGCTGGCGGCGGCCGGCCTGCTGATCCACTCGCCTTACAAAGAGGTGGCGTTGACACCGGCCGGCGAACGTGAGGCGCTGGGCTCGATCCGGCGGCATCGCCTGCTGGAAGTCTTCCTGGTGAAGGTGATGGGTTTCGGCTGGGATGAAGTCCACGAGCAAGCCCACGGTCTGCAGCTCTCGATCAGCGACGCGTTTGAGGATCGCCTGGACACGGTCTGCGGTTATCCCACCCACTGCCCGCACGGCGACCCGATCCCGACGCGCGACGGGCAGATCGCGGCCGTGAAGGACCAGCCGTTGTTGGAGACGCCGGTCGGCGCCTCGGTCGTGATCCGGCGCGTGAAGACCGACGATCCGGCCAAACTGCGCTACCTGGCCGAACTCGGCCTGGTGCCGGGCACGTCCGCGCAGGTGGCCGGGCGGGCGCCGTTCAACGGCCCGATCCGGCTGCGCCTGACCGGCGCGCGCTCCGGCGTCGAGCCGGTCCTCGGCACCGAGATTGCGCGCGCCCTGCGCGTGGAATTGCAGACTGCGGGAGGCGCGGCATGAACGAGACCGAGATCCTGGGCCGCCTGCGCGCGGCCGGCTACCGCCTGACAGGCCCGCGCCGCGTGCTGGTGGAGACGCTGCTGCGCGCCGAGCAGCCGTTGACGGCCGAGGCCATCTACGCCCAGGTGCGGCGCGCGCGCATGAACCTGTCCACCGTCTACCGCAATCTGGCCATGTTCTGCCAGATGGGCTGGCTGGACGCCGTTCCGGGCATGCACGGCGAGCGCCATTACCAGGTGCACCCATCCGCCGAGGCGCCGCTGTCCTTGCTCTGCCTGGACTGCGGCAAGCTCAACCCGGTGGGCGCGGCGCCGGATGCGCGGCTGAGCGAGGCCGTGCGCGAGCTGGGCTTTCGCGCCGATTCGCTGCGCGTGACGCTGGCCGCCCACTGCGAGCACGTCTGCGAACGCCGCCCGGCGGAGGCGTGAGCGCCGGCCGGTGGTATGATGCGGGCACCCCACAGCGAGACCGCCCGCATGTCTGAAACCCAACTCTTCGCCGAAATCCACGAACAGCCGGCCGCCGTGGCGCGCCTGCTCGCGCGCGAGCGGGAACGGGTCCGCGGCCTGGTGCCGGCGCTCTTCCGCGCCGACGTGCGCTACGTCTTGATTGCGGCGCGCGGCACTTCAGATAACGCCGCCCGCTACGCCCAATACCTGTTCGGCACGCAGCACCGGCTGCCGGTGGCCCTGGCCGCGCCGGCGTTGTACACGCTCTACGAGACGCCGCCGGACATGGCCGGCGCCCTGGTCATCGCTATCTCGCAATCCGGGCGGTCGCCGGACATCGTCAGCGTGATCCAGGCGGCCCGCGCCCAGGGCCGCCCAACCCTGGCCATCACGAACCACCCCGCGTCGCCGCTGGCCGAGGCCGCCGAGCACGTGCTGCCCATCCACGCCGGCGAAGAGCGCTCCATCGCGGCGACCAAGACGTATACGACCTCGCTGGCGGCGGTGGCGCTGCTGTCCGCGGCCCGGGCCGGCCCGGCCGAAGCCTGGGCCGCGTTGACGCGCCTGCCGGAGCAGATGCAGGCTGCGCTGAACGGCCTGGACGCGGCGCTGGCGCGCGTCGAGCGCTACACCTACGCCAGCCGCGCCGCCGTGATCGGCCGCGGCTACAACTACGCCACCGCCGGCGAGGCGGCGCTCAAGGTCCAGGAGCTGACGCGGATCCCCACCCAGGCGTACTCGGCCGCCGACTTCCGGCACGGGCCCAGCGCCCTGGTGGAGCCGGGCTTTCCCTTGCTCGTCATCGCGCCGTCCGGCCGGACTCTGGCTGACATGGCAGACTGCGCCCAGCAGGCGCGCGCGCGCGGCGCCGACCTGATCACGCTGTCCGACGACGCCGACCTGCTGAGCCGGGCGCAGCTGCCCCTGCCGCTGCCGGCTGAGGTGCCCGAGTGGCTGTCGCCGCTGACGGCGGTGCTGCCCGGCCAGCTCCTGGCGCTGCGGCTGACGGAGGCGCGCGGCCTGCCCGTCGACCAGCCGGCGGGCGTGAACAAGGTGACGGAGACGCGCTGAGCCATGCCACCCTTCCACTATCACGCCGGCCAGTTAATGTGTGACGCCGTCCTGCTGAGCGCGCTGGCGGCGGAGTATGGCACGCCGCTGTACGTGTATTCGGCGCAGACCGTGCGCGCCAACACGCGCCGGCTGGCCGCGGCCTTCGCGCCGCTGCGGCCGCAGCTATGCTACGCCGTCAAGGCGAACGGCAACCTCAGCCTGCTGCGGCTGTTGCGCGCGGAGGGCGTCGGTTTCGACATCGTCTCGGGCGGCGAACTGCACCGGGCGCTGGCGGCGGGCGCCGACCCGGCCGCCCTCGTCTTCGCCGGAGTCGGCAAGACCGACGCTGAGCTGGCCGCCGCCCTGGACGTGCGCCTCGGCTGGTTCAACGTGGAGTCGGCCGACGAGCTGGCGCGCCTGAATGCGCTGGCGGCGGCGCGCGGTCAGCGGGCGCGTGTGGCCCTGCGCCTGAACCCGGCTGTGGAGCCGGACACGCATCACCACATCCGCACGGGCGGGGCGCGCAGCAAGTTTGGTCTGCCGCTGGCGGAGGCGCGGGCGCTGGCAGACCGGCGCGCGGACTACCCGGCCGTGGACCTGCGCGGGGTCCACGTCCACATCGGCTCGCAGATGGCCGGCCCCGGCCCGACGCTGCGGGCGCTGGACGAGGTCCTGGCTTTCCTCGAAACGGTGCCGGGGCTGGACATGCTTAACTTGGGCGGCGGCTTTCCGGTGGGGTACCGCGAAGACGAGCCCGTGCCGGAGGTGGAGACGTTCGCGGCCGCGATCGTGGCGCGGCTGCGGCCGTGGGCGGGGCGGCTGAGCTTCCACCTGGAGCCCGGCCGCTATCTGGTGGCAGAGGCCGGGGCCTTAGTGACGGCCGTCCAGGCGGTGAAAGTCATGGGCGGCCAGCGCGTGGCGATTGTGGACACGGGCATGCACCACCTGGCGCGGCCGGCCCTGTACGACGCCTATCACCGCGTGCTGCCCGTGGCCGAGGCCGACCCGGCGACGCTGACGCTGTGCGCCGTCGCCGGCCCGATCTGCGAGTCGGCCGATGTGCTGGCGCGCGATCGGCTGTTGCCGGCGCTGCGCCCGGGCGCGCTGCTGGCTGTGCTGGACGCCGGCGCCTACGGCTTCAGCATGGCGTCCCAGTACAACGCCCAGCCGCGGCCGGCCGAGGTGCTGGTGGAGACAGGCACGGCGCGCTTGATCCGGCGCCGGGAGACCTATGCGGATTTGATCGCGCTCGAACAGGGGTTGGCGTAAACCGGCGCGCGGCGGCGTCAGGCGGCGGGCGCCGCCCGGTCGAGGAAGTCCAGCACCCGCCGCGTCCAGGTCTCCGGCCTCTCCAGCTGGACATTGTGGCGCACGCCCGCCGGCAGCCACAGCTCGGCGCCCGGGATGTGCTCGGCCAGAAACTGAGCGTGCCGGCCGGGTGCGTTGACGTCGTCGAGCTCGCCCTGGATGACGAGCACCGGACGCCGCACCGCCGCCAGGTCGGCCGGCGTGTAGTTGGGTTCGCTGACGATGGCGCGCACGGTGAGCGTCATGAGTGTGCGCCAGTAGTCGGGGCCGGGTCGGCCGCCGTGCAAGCGGATCAGCTCTGCCTTCCAATCCGGCGCTTCGCGCTCCACGCGTTCCGGATCAAACAGCAGCGGCTCGCGCTCCAGCAGGTCCGCGCTCACATAGGCGTTGGCGGCCTGCAGTACCGCCGCCGCCACGACCGCCGGGTGTTCCAGCAGAGTCACCAGCGCCACGTTGCCGCCGTTGCTGTGGCCGACCACATGCGCGCGGGGATAGCCCAGCGCGCGGATCAGCGCGGCCGTGTCGGCGGCCAACTCGCCAAAGTGATAGGAGGGTTGAGGGTTGTCGCTGCGCCCGTGGCCGCGGCAGTCCGGCACGAGCACGCGCCAGCGCTGCGCCAGGAGCGGCGCCACGCCGGACCAATCGGCGGCGCCCGTGCTCAGCGCGCCGTGCAGCAGGACGAGCGGCGGTTGACCGGGGCGCTCGTCGCCGCAGGCCTCGTAGAAGAGCGCGCAGCCGTTGACGGTGACGGTCGGCACGGTCGGCCGGGCCTCGCCGCGCGGGCGAGGGGGCGGCGCTCAGCGGCGTTTGACAGCCGGCCGCAGGTCCAGGGCGGCCTGCTTGAAGGCGTTGACGTCGACGTTCTGCTTGCGCAGATAGGCCAGAATCAGGCTTTGCGGGTTGTCCAGCAGCGCCGCCAGCAAGTGCGAGACGCCGGTGGAGAACGAGCCATTCATCAGCGCGAACTCGTCGGCGCGCGCGAAGGCCAGGCGGCTGGCGTGGGAGCGGTGGATGACCGTGGTCTCGGACACCTGGCTGGGCTGCTTGAGCATGCCGGTGGTCCAGCCGCCCAACAGGTTGAGCATGCCGGTCCCTTTGCGCGCGCGCATCTCGCGGCGCAGGTTGGCCGGGCTCAGCCCGAATTGGTAGAAGACCGTGATCAGCGCGTCGATGTCCGGCTGCATCAACTCGGCTTCGGCCTGATCGTACCCCAAGTCGATCAGGGCCGTGGCGGAGGAGAAGTCCTCCAGCTTGCACAAGCCGATGAAGAGATGCTCTGGTTCGATGACGTTGCTCTTGGAGTTGGCGGCCTCGTTGGCGGCGATGTCCCAGGCCAGCAACAGAGACGGTGACAGGTTAGCCATAGGGATCCTGGATCGGCCAGACTAGTCTGTGGGGCGGCCGATTGGCCGCAACTTTAGCTGTTTTGGCGGCAGGACGCAAGCCGCTGTGAAACCCCCGCCCAACTCTTTCCCAACGCGTGGCCATGCTATACTCGCCGGCATGTCCGCGGTGTATGCCCTCACCGGTGCGCTGCGTGAGCGGGCGCGTTTGCTTGTGGATGAGCGTTCGCCCAGCGACGCGCTGGCCGCCTACTACGCGTGTTACAGCCCGGTCAACCGCGCCCAGCTGTTCCTGTCTGAAGCCGGGCCGGGCCAGCCGAACGGGCTGTTGGTGCGCGCCCAGACCGGCATGGACCTGTTCCGGCCGCTGGTCACGTTCCGCGCGGATGCGGAGGCCACGGCCGCGGCGTTGTTCAGCGCCGGCTTGCCGGCCGGCCGGCCCGTTTACCTGACGGTCCCGCACCGGCTGGCGGCCTGGGCCAACAAGCACCTGAGCGTCACGGAGGCCGAGTTGCACCGGCTGTATCGCTTCGAGCCGGCCCGCTTCCAACCCATGCTGAACGTCCTGATCGTCACCGGCGATGACCCGAACGGCGGGCCGCGCTGCGAGATCCGCTCCGGCGAACATGTCGGCGCCGTGGCGGGCGTCAACTGGCAGTCGCCGCACTTTGCCGAAATCTACGTCTATACCGAGCCGGCCGTGCGCGGGCGCGGCTGGGGCAAGGCGGTGGTGTCGACCCTGGCCGGACTGCTGTTGAAGGCTGGGCGCGTGCCGCTCTACGTCGTCAGCGAGAGCAACGATTATTCGATCCGCCTGGCCGAGGCGGTGGGCTTCGTGGACACCGGCCATCGCGAGTACGTTGGGCAGGCGGTGCGGACCGGGGCGTAAGCGCCAGGGGGAGCAATGGCCGAAGCCACGCATTCATTTCCCGAACGTTTCCTGTGGGGCACCGCCACGGCCGGCTATCAGGTGGAGGGCCACAGCCACGCCACCGACTTCTGGCAGTTCGAGCAGGAGCCCGGCCGGATCGCGCAGAACCAGCGCTCCGGCGCGGCCTGTGATTGGTGGGCCGGCGGCCGTTGGCGCGAGGACTTTGACCGCGCCGCCGCCGACGGGCACACGGCGCTGCGGCTCTCGGTGGAGTGGAGCCGCGTGCAGCCGGCGCCGGAGCGCTGGGACGACGCGGCCTTGGGTCACTACCGGCAGATGGTGCGCGGCCTGCGCGAGCGCGGTCTGACGCCGCTGGTCACGCTGCACCACTTCGTCAACCCGGCCTGGGTGGCCGAGCGCGGCGGTTGGGAGAACCCGGCCGTGGTGCCGCTGTTCGCCGAGTATGTCCGGCGCGTGGTGCGGGCGCTGGGCGAGTTTGTGGACCTGTGGGCGACAATTAACGAGCCCAACGTGTACATGTACCAGGGCTGGATCAACGGCGTGCTGCCGCCCGGCAAGCGCGATCTGGGGCTGGCGATGCGCGTGGCCCATCAGCTGCTGCGCGGGCATGCCGCCGCGTATCGGGTGCTGCACGCCGAGCAGCCTGGCGCGCAGGTGGGCGTCCCGATTCACTTCCGGCCGATCATGCCGGCTCAGCCGGGCTTTGCGCTGGACGAGTGGGTGGCGCGCTCGCAGTTCAACCTGTTCAGCAGCCTGTTCACCGACGCCATCCGCACCGGCCGGCTGCGGCGCGTGCTGGGGCCGGCCCTGGCGGTGCCGGAGGCGCGCGGCACGCAGGATTACTTCGGCCTGAACTACTACACCGCCGATGTGGCCCGCTTCGACGTGACCATCCCGCTGGAGCTGTTCGGCCGGCGGGCCTTCCCGGCCGAGGCCGAGGTCGACGACGCCGGCGTGTATGCGTCTTATCCGCCCGGTTTCTTTGACTCGCTGAAGTGGGCTCAGCGCTTGGGGCTGCCCATCTACGTCACCGAGAACGGCATCGGCGATGAGGCCGACCGGATGCGGCCGCGCTACCTGCTGACGCACCTGCGCCAGCTGTGGCGGGCCGTGAATTTCAATTGGGATGTGCGCGGCTATTTCCACTGGTCGCTGGTGGACAACTTCGAATGGGAGCGCGCCTGGACGCATCGCTTCGGCCTGTATGCGCTGGACCCTGAGACACAGGCGCGCACGCCGCGCCCGTCGGCGGGCTTGTTCGCCGAGGTCTGCCGGACGCGCCAGCTCTCCTCGGATCTGGTGGCGCGCTACGCGCCCGAGCTGCTGCCGACGCTGTTTCCCGGTTAACAACCAGGCCCACAACCACGGTCGGAACGACCCAAAAAACCGGCTGAAACTGCGGAGAGGATTAACCTTAAACGCCTCCCCGCAAACCGCAAGAAACGCCGGGCTTTTGGTATAATCGTCGGCGTTGATACGGAGAGGTCGCCTAGTCCGGTCTATGGCGTGCGTCTGGAAAGCGCATATGGGTCACACCATCGAGGGTTCAAATCCCTCCCTCTCCGCCTGACCCCCAACACCGCCGCAAGGCGGTGTTCTTTGTTCCTCAGAGCGGCGGTCGCCTGGCTTACGAACCAGCGTGACTCGGCCGCAGGCCCGCGCGCTTGACATGCCCGAGTCGGCATGCTAACGTCACGCCAGACCCCCACTTTGGCCCGGGAGACCCTATGCCACAACGGCCGCGTGAGATTCATCGCCCGCCTGATCTTGCCAGCGCGGCGGCCTGGCTCAGCCGCACCGACCTGACCATTGCGCCGCTGCGCCTGCACCTGCGCCCAGCTCCACTGACCGCGCACGCCGCCGACATTCTGCTGGACCTCAGCCGCCTGGATCTGAACTACATCCGCTTTGAAGGCGACCGCCTGCGCCTGGGCGCCAACACCCCGCTGCAGGCGCTGATCGATTCACCGGTGACGCGCGCCTACGCCGGCGGCCTGCTGGCGGAGGCCGCCGGGGTGCCCGCGCCGCTCCCCCTGCGCAACGCCGTCACCGTCGGCAGCGCGCTGGTGACCGTGGACGGCCCGCCGGAGTTCAAGCTGGCCCTGCGCGCCCTCAATGCCGAAGAGCGCGTCCATGCCTCGGCCAACCTGCTGACGGAGGTCGCGCTGCCGGTGTATCCACCGTCCGGGGTGGGCGCGGCGCTGGCGCGGGTGGCGCGCGCGCCGCGCGACGAGGCGCTGGCCGCGGCCGCCGCCGTGGTGGTGGTGCGGGCCGGCGAGTGCGTGGACGGCCGCGTGTTTGTGGATGACTTTGCGCCCGCCGGCCGCGCCCAGGACGGCGTCGCGCCGGAGTTGCTGGTGGGCCGCCGCCTCACGGAAGATCTGCTGCGGCAGGTGGAGCGGTTCGCCCAGCAACACGCGCAGCCGCGCTCGGATTTCCGCGCCTCGGCCGATTACCGCCGCGCGATGGCGGGCGTGATGGCGCGGCGCGCACTGGAGTCGGCCTGGCAACAGGCCGCGGCCTGACGCGCCGCCAACGTCCCCTCTCTGCCCACTGAGGAGCTCCCATGCTCATCTCCCTGACCCTGAACGGCCGGCCCCAGACGCTCACTTGCCAGCCGCACGAGGCGCTCCTGACGGTCCTGCGGCGCGCCGGGCTGTGGAGCGTCAAGCACGGCTGCGAGACCGGCGAGTGCGGCGCCTGCAGTCTTCTGTTCGACGGCAAGCTGGTACCCAGCTGCGTGCTCTTCGCGGCCCAGGCCGACGGCCATACGCTCGAAACGGTGGAAGCCCTGGCCTCCGGCCAGAGCGTGCACGTGCTCCAGCAGGCCTTCATCGATGCGGGCGCCATCCAGTGCGGCTACTGCACGCCCGCGATGCTGCTGGCGGCCAAGGGCTTGCTGGAGACCGAGCCCCGGCCGACCGAGGCGCAGGTCCGCGACGCGCTCAGCGGCGTCCTGTGCCGCTGCACCGGCTACAAGAAGCCGGTCGAGGCCATTCTGCGCGCCGCGGCCGTCTTGCGGGGCGAAGCCGTGCCGCCCCTCGACACACCGGCGGCCGCGATCCCGATGGACGCGGTCTTCGGGCCGCGCCGCGGGCCGGAGATTGATTCGCCGGAGGCCTTCGGCGGCGTCGCGGTGCAGACTCAGCCGCGCACCACCCTCGCGCCCCCGGCCGTCGCCGAGACCGAGACGGTTGGCCACTCTGAGCCGAAGGTGGACGCCGTCAAGCTGGCCAAGGGCCGCCCGGTCTTCACCGATGACGTCGACCTGCCCGGCCTGCTGCATGCCGCGCTGCTCACCAGCCCGCACGCCCACGCGCGCATCCGCGCCATCGACGCCAGCCGCGCACGGGCGCTGCCGGGCGTGCACGCCGTGCTCACCCACCAGGACGTGCCGCGCGTGATCTACGCCTCCGGCGGCCAATCCTTTCCCAACCCGCCGCCGTGGGACCAGGTCTCGCTGGACATCAAGGTGCGCTTCGTGGGGGACCGGGTGGCCGTGGTGGCCGCCGAGACGCCCGAGTTGGCGCGCGAGGCCCTGGCCCTGATCGACGTGGACTACGAAGTGCTGGCGGCCGTCTTCGACCCGGCGGCGGCGCGCGCGCCGGGGGCGCCGGTGATCCACGACGAGCCGGACGCCGTCAAGATCGTCGACGCCGCCCACAATCTGGCCCAGACCGTGCACGCCAAGGTCGGCGACGTGGAGCGCGGCCTGGCCGAGGCCGATCACGTCTTCGAGCGCACCTACCACACCCACCAGGTGCAGCAGACCCCGATCGAGCCGCACGTCTGTGTGACGTACTGGGATGAGGACGACCGGTTGGTGATCCGCACCGCCACGCAGGTGCCGTTCCACGTCCGCCGCATGGTGGCGCCGCTGATCGGCCTGCCCGTCAAGCGCATCCGCGTCATCAAGCCGCGCATCGGCGGCGGCTTCGGCGGCAAGCAGGAGATGCTGATCGAGGACCTGTGCGCGCATCTCACCCTGGCCACCGGCCGGCCGGTGCGCTTCGAGTTCACGCGCGAGCTGGAGTTCACCAGCGCGCGCTCCCGCCACCCCCAGGCCGTCACCTACCGGGCCGGCGTCCAGAAAGACGGCACGCTGCACGCCCTCGACCTGCACATCGTCGAGGACACCGGCGCTTACGGCACGCACGGCCTGACGGTCTGCGGCGTGTCCGGTCTGCGCGGCCTGTCCTCCTACCGCTGCCCCAACCAGCGCTTCCTGGGCGAGATCGTCTACACCAACAAGCCGGTGCCCGGCGCTTTCCGCGGCTATGGCGGCCCGCAGGCCCTGTTCGCGCTGGAAAGCCTGATGGACGAGATCGCGGCCGCGCTGGACCTGGACCCGGTGGAGTTCCGGCTGAAGAACGCCGTGCGCGTGGGCGACCCGATCCTGATCGCCAAAGCGCTCGGCGAGGGCCGGGAGGGCTTCGCCCAGGTGATCCACTCGTGCGGCACGCCCGAGTGCTTTGCGCAGGGCGCGGCCGCCATCGGCTGGGACCGGCGCGGCCTGGCGGGGGCTGGTCCCGGCCTTGATTGGCGGCTTGACCCCGCCCGGCCCCACATCCGCCGCGGCCTGGGCACGGCCCTGTGCATGCACGGCTCGGCCATCGCCGGGCTGGACATGGGCGCGGCGTCCATCAAGATGAACGACGACGGCAGCTTCAACCTGCTGGTCGGCGCCACCGACATCGGCACCGGCGCCGACACGGTGCTGGCTCAGATCGCGGCTGAGACGCTGGGCGTGCCGCTGGAAGACGTCCTGATCTACTCGTCGGACACCGACTTCACGCCCTTCGATACCGGCGCCTACGCCTCCAGCACCACCTACATCTCGGGCGGGGCGGTGATGAAGGCGGCCGAGCAGGTGCGGGCGCAGATCCTGGCGCGGGCCGCCCACCTGCTGCATACCAGCCCGGAAGCGTTCACTCTGCGCGACCGGCGCGCCATTGCCCCGGACGGCCGCAGCGTCTCGCTGGCCGAGGTGGCCCTCCACACGCTGCACACCGAGGACCAGCACCAGATCATGGCGACGGCCTCGCACATGTCTTACCAATCGCCACCGCCGTTTGCGGCCCAGTTCGCCGAGATCGAGGTGGACACGCAGACCGGCCAGATCGACGTGAAGAAGCTGGTGATGGCCGTGGACTGCGGCACGCCCATCAACCCGCAGACGGCGGAAGGCCAGATCGAGGGCGGCCTGGCCCAGGCGCTCGGCTTCACGCTGTACGAGGCCATGCTCTACGACGAGCAGGGCCGGCTGCTGACGACGCGCTTCGCCGATTACCACATCCCGGCCGCCGACGAGATGCCCGAGCTGCAGGCGATCCTGGTGCCCACCTACGAACCCAGCGGCCCGTTTGGGGCCAAGGCTGCGGCCGAGATCCCCCTGGACGGCGTGGCGCCGGCCGTCGCCAACGCCCTGTATCACGCCACCGGCGTGCGCGTGCGGGCGCTGCCGTTGACGCCGGAGGCGGTCTGGCGGGCGCTGTCCGCGCCGAAAACCATATGACTGCGGAGACGCTGGCCGTCGTCGAGCGCTTCAACGCCGCCTTCAACGCCCACGACGTGGACGCGCTGATGCGGCTGATGACCGCTGACTGCGTGTTTGAAAACACCTCTCCGCCGCCGGACGGCGCCCGGCATGTCGGCCAGGCGGCCGTGCGCGCCGTGTGGCAGGCCTTTTTCGCCGAGGCACCAGCCGCGCACTTTGAGTGGGAAGAAGTCTTCGCCCTGGGCGAGCGGGCGGTGGTGCGCTGGACTTACACGTGGGGCCGCGGCCATGTGCGCGGCGTCGACGTGCTGACCGTGCGCGGCGGGCGGGTGGCCGTGAAGCTCTCGTACGTGAAGGGCTGAGCGGCGGCGTTAAATCAGAAGCGCCGAGGGCGATGACCGCCCTCGGCGCTCTTTGTTTCCAACCCGGGCGCCGTTACTTGGCGAAGTCGGTGGCGCGCGTCTCGCGGATGACCGTCACCCGGATCTGGCCGGGGTAGGTCATGTTCTCTTCGATCTTCTTGGCGATGTCCTTGCTCAGGCGGATGGCGGCCAGGTCGTCGATCTTCTCGGGCTCGACGATGATGCGCACCTCGCGGCCGGCCTGCAGCGCGAAGGACTGCTGCACGCCGTCGAAGGAGTTGGCGATCTCCTCCAGGCCCTTGACGCGCTTGATGTACTGATCCAGGCTCTCGCGCCGGGCGCCGGGGCGTGCGCCGGAGATGGCGTCGGCGGCCTCGGCGATGATGGCCTCCACCGACTGCTGCTCGGCCTCGTGGTGGTGGGCGGCGATGATGTTGACAACTTTGGCATTGACGCCGTAGCGCTTGGCGTACTCGGCGCCGATGGCGGCGTGGGTGCCCTCCACCTCGTGGTCGAGCGCCTTGCCGATATCGTGCAGCAGGCCGCCGGCCTTGGCCAGGCCCACGTCCGCGCCCAGCTCGGAGGCGATGGCGCCGGCCAGCAGGGCGGTCTCAATGGCGTGGGCGTGCTGGTTCTGGCCGTAAGAGGTGCGGAATTTCAGCCGCCCCAGCAGACGCATGATCTCCGGGTGCAGACCGGGCACACCGGCTTCAAAGGCCGCCTGCTCGCCGGCCTCCCGGATGACGGCCTCCACTTCTTTCTGGGCATCGGAGACCAGCTTCTCGATGTGGGCCGGGTGGATGCGCCCGTCCACCACCAGCTTGGCCAGCGAGCGTTTGGCCACTTCACGGCGGACCGGGTCGAACGACGAGATCGTGACGGCCTCGGGCGTGTCGTCCACGATCACGTCCACGCCGGCGGCCTGCTCGAAGGCGCGGATGTTGCGGCCGTTGCGGCCGATGATGCGGCCCTTCATCTCGTCGCTGGGCAGCGGCACCACCGAGACCGTGATCTCGGAGACGTGCTCGGAGGCCACGCGCTGGATGGCCAGGGCGATGATGTTGCGGGCGCGGCGTTCGCCCTCGGCGCGGGCCTCTTCCTCGATCTGGCGGATGGTGCGGGCCATGTCGCCGCGCGCCTCCTTCTCCACCTCGGCGATCAGCTGCGCGCGCGCCTCCTCCTGGGTCATGGCCGCCACGCGCTGCAGCTCGGCCGTGCGCTGGCCCTGGAGCTTGTTGATCTCGTTCTCGCGCTTATCCAGGGCGCTCTGGCGTTTGTCCAGCTGCGTGCGGCGCTGCTCGTTCTGCTCCAGCTTGCGGTCCAGTTCTTCGCGGCGCCGGGCCTGGCGTTGGTCTTCCTTGTTGAGCTCCGACAGCCGCCGGACGGCCTCGGCTTCGGCCTCATCCCGGATCTTGATGCCTTCGTCTTTGGCTTTCAGGATGATGTCTTTAGATTGGCCCTCGGCCTGCTGCAGCAGGGTAGCTTTCTGCTGCTCCCAGTTCTGGGTCTTGCTCTCCAAGTCGCGGACCAGGGTCTCGGTCTGCTGGCGGTGGCGGTTGTAGCCCCACCAGGCCCCCAGCGCCCCGCCGACCACCAGCGCCACCAGAACTTCGAACAGGATAACGATTTGGTTTCCATCCATAGTCGCCTCTTGCTTTCCCTATCGCGCCTAGCGGTCGTCGTCCGTTCCCCCGTGCACCGCGTCCCAGGCCCGCGCGACGATCGAATCAATGACGTCGTAATCAAAACCGCGGCGGGCCAGGAACTCCCCCAACTTGCGGCGGAACTCAGGGCGGGGCAGGGCCGTCAGGCGCCGCGCGCGCTGGACGGCCAGTCGCAGGGCGTTGGCGGAGTCGTCGGCGGCCGCCAACGCCTCCCGCATCGCCTGCGGAGCGACCCCTTTCCGCTTCAGTTCGACCTGCAGGGCGCGTTTGCTGCGCGGTCGAAAAGCGGCCCGGTTCTCCACCCAGAGCTTGGCGAACACCTGGTCGTTGACCAGGCCGGTCTCGCGCAAGCGCTCCAACTCTCGTTCGATGTCCGCCTCCGTCGCGCCGTGCTTCTCCAGGTTCTGGCGGATCTCGGCTTCCGACCGGGGCCGGGTCGCCAGGAGGCGCAGCGCGCGGGCGTGCAGTTGTTCGCGTCCGTCGGCGGCTTTCAGGCGCTCCAGGTCGGCCGGGCCGAGCTCCTGGCCGACGCGCAGGCGCGCGGCCTCCAACTTGGCCAGGCTGAAGGCGAAGCGCTCGTCCAGGTAGACGTTGACGCGCGCCTTGTTGCGGGCCTGGAGTTTGAGGGCCGTGACCTTCATGCCGTGTCGTCCATCGCCATAACAAAAACAGCCGGGCAGCACGCCTCACCGGGCGCGCGCCACAGCTGCTTCAGCCATCCGTCAGTTACGGGCGGGAACGAAAAAGCGCTGGCGGCCTACACCGCCATCGCCGCGGCGCGTGCGCCGGAACGCCAGAACAAACCAGCGTTACGCTTCACTGCTGCGCGGACGAAAACTCCGTGCGGGTTGCGCTTCTGCATTCCTGCGTTCCGTAACCCGGGCGGCCGCGTTAGCGGACCTCCCGGGCGATGTCGTTCTCAACTGAGTCTCGGCGAAAATCCTGCTGTGGCCGCGCCCATGCCGGTGGCCGGGGCCGCCCGCCCAGGCGGCGGTCAACCCTCGGCTTCGTCGTCGTCGGCGCCTGGCCCGGCCGGCAGTTGGACTTTGTCCCCGCCCATCTGCTGCCGGATGGCGCTTTCGATCGCCGTCGCGACGTCTGGGTGCTCTTTCAAGTATGCCTTGGTGTTTTCACGTCCCTGTCCGAGGCGCGTTTCCGCAAACGAGAAGAAGGCGCCCCGTTTGGTAATGATTTCCAACTGGGTTCCCAGATCGATGATGTCACCGGCCTTGGAAATCCCTTCGTTGTACATTATATCAAATTCGGCTTCCCGGAATGGGGGCGCCACTTTGTTCTTGGTGACGCGCACGCGCGTGCGGGAGCCGACGACGTCCGCGCCGTCCTTGATGGCCTGGATGCGCCGGACGTCCAGGCGCACGCTGGCGTAGAACTTGAGGGCCATGCCGCCGGTGGTGGTCTCCGGGTTGCCGAACATCACGCCGATCTTCTGGCGCAGCTGGTTCGTGAAGATCATGGCGGTGTTGGTCTGCTTGATGGCGCCGGAGAGCTTGCGCAGCGCCTGGCTCATCAGGCGGGCCTGCACGCCCATGGTGGCGTCGCCCATGTCGCCCTCGATCTCCGAGCGCGGCACCAGGGCCGCCACCGAGTCCACCACCACCACGTCCATGGCCCCGGACCGGACCAGCGTCTCGGCGATCTCCAGGGCCTGCTCGCCGGTGTCTGGCTGGGCGATATACAGGTTGTCCACGTCCACGCCGCAGACCTCGGCATAGCCGGGGTCCAGGGCGTGCTCCATGTCGATGTAGGCGCACACGCCGCCGCGCTTCTGCGCCTCCGCCACGATGTGCTGGCAGAGCGTGGTCTTGCCGGAAGACTCCGGGCCGTAGATTTCGGTGACCCGGCCGCGCGGGATGCCGCCGATGCCGATGGCCAGGTCCAGGGCCAGCGAGCCGGTCGAGATCGACTCGACGGCCAGGTGGCCGGCCTCGCCCAGGCGCATCACGGCGCCGTCGCCGAACTGCTTTTTGATTTGTGCCAGGGCCGCGTCGAGGGCGCGCTCTTTGCCGCTGCTTGCCATACCGTTTTCCTTGAGGTCCGGCTGGCCGCACCGCCTGGGGCGGGGCGCCAGGCCGTTGGTGCACAGGCCAGGCTGAAAAGGTGGGCGGCAGTTTACTGCACCGAGGTGAGAAACGCAAGTGAAAAACCGGCTTTCATGCTATAACCGGGCCCGTGACTGCCTCCGGAATGCTCGTGGCCCGGCCGGCGCAGCCGGACGACCGTAACGCCCTCCAGACGCTGACGCGCTACGAGACGCGCGTGCATGCCCACCTGGATTGGAAGCCCGTGGAGGACTGGCTCGGCGATCAGCCCTTCTGGGTGGCCGAGCGCGGGCGGCGCCTGGTGGCGGCCCTGGCCTGTCCGCCGGACCTGCCGGATACGGCCTGGATCCGCCTGTTGGTGGTGGCGGACGGCCTCGACGCTGACGCGGCCTGGTCCGTGCTGTGGCCGCCGGCGCGGGACGGCCTGGCGCAGCAAGGGCTGCAGATGGTGGCCGGGTTGAGCCTGGACGCCTGGACCAGCCCGCTGTATGAGGCCGGCGGCCTGACGCGCACCCATGACGTGGTCGTGTTGAGCCGGCTGCCGGGGCCGTCGCTGCCGGCGGCGAGCCCCGGCGGCGCGCGGATCCGCCCGGCCCGCACGGCCGACCGGTCCGCTATTGCGGCCGTGGACATCGCCGCCTTCGCGGCGCCGTGGCAGCTTTCGGTGGGGATGATCCGGCTGGCGCTGGGCCAGGCCGACTATGTGAGCGTGGCTGAACGCGATGGCCAGGTGATCGGCTACCAGTTGACCACGCCCAGCCGCAACGGCGCGCACCTGGCCCGGCTGGCCGTCCTGCCCGGTGAGCACGGCGCCGGCCTGGGCACGGCCCTGGTGGCCGACCTGATCGACCACTACGAGCGGGCCGGCGGACGTGAGATCACGGTCAACACCCAGCACGACAATCAGGCCTCGTTGGCCGTTTATCGCCGGCTTGGTTTTGTGCTGACGGGGACTCGTTTTCCCGTTTACCAGCTGGCTCTATGATAAGATAGTCGCTGAGCGATGAGCGTCATGCTTGCCCCGTCCATTAGCTCGGGATGGACGGCTAACGCGGGTTTAGCTTCCAGGTAGCGCCGTCCCGTCCAATGCCTTCCGATGGACGCGGCACGAGCCGCCCCAACGACCTGACCTCGGCTGAGGAATCGACAGTGAGCGTCAATCACGGCCGGGCTTTGCCCAACGCCCGCATGCGGCGATTGCTGCTGGCCATCCAAGACGTGATGGGGCGCGGCGGACTGATGACGGTCTTGCGTCAGGCCCGGCTGCACCGCTTCACCACCAATCTGCCGCTGCACAACCAGGAATTGCGCATCCAGGCCGCCGAGTATGCCGGGCTGCTGAATGCCATCGAGGTGTACTACGGGCGCGGGGCGCGCGGCACGCTGATCCGCGTCGGCCGCGCCGCCTTTCGCCAGTTGCTGGCCAACGAGCGCCTGACGGCCCTCAGCCTGCGGGCCGGCTTCGCCCTGGCCTCGCGCGAGCGGCGCAGCCTGGCCGTGCTGCGCTGGCTGGCGCAGACCATCGCGCAGCCGCAAGGGCGCGTGGAGGTCCACGCCGACGGCCGCGGCCTGGCAGTTTTGGATTACGAAGGGGACGGCATCTTTGGCCGCCAGCGGGAGGCGCCGGCCTGCTGGGTGACGGTGGGCAAACTGCAGGAAGCGCTGCGCTGGGCCACCGGCCGCGACTTTGACGTCGTCGAGACGGAGTGCCGGGGCTGCGGCGCGTCGGCCTGCCGTTTTGAGATCAACTCCATCGAGGACTGACCTCCGCCGGCCTGATCCGGGTGGGCCAAGCCCGCACCGCTTCTGCGAAGAAAAGCAACGGCCCGCCCGGCCGAAAGCGCCCGGCGGGCCGTCTTTTATTTAACCGCGGCGGCCTTACGGGGCCTTGATGGCGGTGGCAAACTCGCCGCGCCCGACCGTGGCGGACACGTTGACCTTGCCGGCCGCGCCCGGCACCACATAGACGATCACGGCTTGCGCCAAGGTCACCACCTTCTTGGTGCGCGGGTCGATGGCGCTGACCGCGCCCTTGGCGTACCAGGCGTAGCCCTGGCTGGCCGGATAGGCCACGTAGGTGAAATCGGCCAGGGCCGGGAAGGTGGCCTTGGCCAACTCCAGGGCCGCGTTCGCGTCCGCCGGGGCGGCGGCGGTGACGATGAGCGAGTACACGCCCAGGCTCGACGCCTGGACGTCGACGTTCACATCGCCCGAGATGGTGCCAGAGCCGTAGCTGAGCGAGGCGGCCCCGTAGCTGAGAGTCGCGCCGTAAGTCTTAAGGGCCAGCTTGGCGGTGGCGCTCTGGGCGGCGCTGCCGTTGGGCGTCTGGCTGAGCGACCGCGACACGGTGCCGGATAACCCGCCGGCCTTCTTGACTGTGACGGACACGCCCAGCACCGTGTCAGCGTAGGCCTGGATGGCGGCGGCGGCATCCCCGGCCGCGATCGTGGCCGGAGCCGTGACATTGGCGACGAGCGCCGTGCTCGTGGCCTTCAGCGCGGTGGCCGTGCCGGCGACCTGCGTCGCCGCGGCCGCGGCCGTGAGCTTGAGGGCGGTAGCGGTGGCCGCCACGCGCGTCGTGCCGGCGGCGGTGGTGGCTTTGAGCGCTGTGGCGGTGCTGGCCAGGTCGGCCCGGGCCGTGCGCGTGGCGCGTTGATCCAGCCCGGCACTGGCCGTGGACGAGTCGGCGGCCGCGATCAGCAGCAGTGCGAGCACGCTGACAACGCCGGCGGAAAGCAGCAGACGGGTGCGGGTCATCGAGCCTCCTCTGGCCGTGAAAGCGGGCTGCAGTGACTAACGGGGTTGGGGCAGCGCCGTTACGCCCGCGTCCATTATCAGCGCCGGCCAGGATGGACGCGGTGTGTTTTGGTTTGGGGCGTATAATCGCGGGCGTCGGAGGGACACGCAATGTTGAGACACGATAAGCAATTGGCGGCGCGCGATGGCGTGGCGCTGGCGACGTATCGCTGGGAGCCGACCGGGACGCCGCGCGCCGTGGTCGTTCTGACGCACGGCCACGGCGAATACGCCACGAAGTACACGCACGTGGCCGAGGCCTTCACCGGCGCGGGTGTGGCCGTGCAAGCGTACGACGTGCGCGGTCACGGCCGTTCCGGCGGACCGCGCGGCCACGCCCCGCGTTACGAAGCGCTGCTGAGCGATCTGCAGCGCGTCCATGAGCTGGCGGCCGAGGCCTTTCCGGGCGCGCCGCTGTTCCTCTACGGCCACAGCCTGGGCGGGCAGATCACGCTCAATTACGCCGTCCAGCGTCAGCCGGCCGCGCGCGGCGTGATCGTCAGCGCGCCGTGGCTGCGCCTCATCTACGCGCCGCCGCCCGCGCGTATGACCCTGGCCCGCGCCATGGCCAGCCTCTGGCCGAGCTTCTCCCAGGACACCGGCCTGGAGGCGGCCGTGCCGATGACGCACGACGAAGCCCTGCTGGCCGCCTACCCGGACCAGCAGCTGCGGCACAGCCGGATGACGGCGCGGCTGGGCATGGACGCGCTGGCCTCGGGCGAAGCCTTGCTTCAGCGCGCCGGCGAACTGCGCCTGCCGCTGCTGATCATGCATGGCGGCGCCGACGGCGTCTTCGCCCCCGCGACGTCGCGGGCGTTTTTCGACGGCGTCAACGTCGCCGACAAGACCTTGCGGGAATATCCCGGCCTGTATCACGAGATCCACAACGAGATCGGGCGTGAGCAGGTCCTGCAAGATGTCCTGGCCTGGCTGGCGGAACGCCTGCCGCGCTGAACCGCGCGGTCGGGCGTGATCACGGTCTTCGGCGCCACCGGCTTCACCGGCCGCCGCGTGGCCCAGGCTCTGGAGGCGCGTCAGCTGCCCTTCCGCCTGGCCGGGCGCTCCCGCGACCGGTTGGCCGCGCTGGCCGCGCAGCTTGCGACTCGGCCCGAGATCGTGCTGGCCGAGGCGCACGCGCCCGAGGCTCTGCCGGCGCCCGCCGGACCACATCTCCTCATCAATTGCGCCGGCCCGTTCACCGACCTGGGCGAACCTGTCGTCCGGCTGGCGGCGCTGCGCGGCTGGCACTATCTCGACCTGAGCAATGAGTTGGGCTTCGTCTACAGCCTGGGCCAGTATGCGGCGCTGGCGCGCCAGACCGGCGCTGCCGTGGTGCCGGCCTGCGCCTTTGAGGTGGCGCTGGCTGATTGTCTGATCCGCCAGCAGGCCGCGGAGTGGCCCGGCCCGCTCGACGCCGTCGACGTGGTCTACGCCTGGCCGGCGCGCACGATGAGCTACGGCACGCGCCTGTCCGGACTGCGCGCGTATGCGGCCGGCTGGGTGGCGTATCAGGAAGGACGTTGGCGGCGGCAGGCGCCGGCGGCGCGCGTGTTCTGCGGACAGTTGGGCGGGCTGCCGTTCCAGGCGATCACGTTCCCGAGCGCGGAGGTGGTCACGGTCCCGGCGCACACGCCGGCCCGGTCAGTGGCCGCCTGGCTGGCCGTGTCCGCGCGCTGGGCGCGCGCGGTGGCGACGGTGCTGCCGCTGGTGAGCGGGCTGCTGCGCACGCCGGTGGGGCGGCTGGTGGCGTTCTCGTTCCGTCACCTGGCGCCGCCGCCGCAGCCGACCGGCCAGGATCGTTTTGCGATCCAGGTGCAACTGCGCCGCGCCGCTGAAACGCGGCGGTGGACGCTGCGCGGCGTCGACCCGTACGGCCTCTCGGCCCAGATCGTGGCGTACGCGGCCGAGGCGCTGCTGACGTCCGGCGCCCGGCCGGGCGGCGTGTTCGCGCCGGCGTCTGTTTTGGACCCGGAGCGTTTCTTAACGTGGGCGCAAGCGCAGGGGGTTACGCTCCAGCCGGACTAAGCGGCAAGCCGAGGGCGGCCAAGAGCGCGATGATGAGCGGCGCGATGACCAGCGCCGGCAAGTAGTTCGCCACCCGGATCGGCTTCAACTCCAGCAGCGCGCCGACGCCGATGCCCATGATCAGCAGGCCGCCGGCGGCCGTCATCTCCGTGATCATGGGCTCGGTCAGAAAGGTCTGGGCCTGCGCCGCCAGCAGGCTCAGCGCGCCCTGATACAAGAGCACCACCGCTGCCGAGAACACCACGCCGATCCCCATCGAGGCCGCGAAGGCCAGCGCCGCGAAGCCGTCCAGCACCGATTTGATGGCCAGCAGTTGGTAGTTGCCGGTCAGCCCGTCCTGGATCGAGCCCAGGATCGTCATCGGGCCGACGCAGAACACCAGGCTGGCCGAGACGAAGCCCTTGATGAAGCGCGCCGTCCCCTCGGCGGTGGCGCTGCGCGCGAAGCGCGCCTCCAGCCAGGCGCCCAGGCGCTGGAGCGCGGCCTCGATGCCCCACCATTCGCCCAACAGCCCGCCGACCAGGACGCTGCCGAGCGTGATCAACGCGTTCTGCGTCTGGAACGCCATCTGCAGGCCGATGGCGATGGTGAACAGGCCGAGGCCGTTGAGGACGGTCTCGCGGATGCGCGGTGAGAAACGTTCGCCGAAGAGCGTGCCGAGCCCGCCGCCGACGAGGACCGCCAGGACATTGAGGAGAGTGCCAACCATATTGCCCTTGAATGAAAGTGGGTCGGCGCTGATTATAAACCCTGCATACCGGGGGGTAACAATGGAAAGCAACCGCAAATTTCTGTACGGAATCCTATATGGCATGTTGTTGGCGCTGACGGCCACCGGCGTCCTGCTGGTGGTGGCGCGCCGCCCGCCGGGCCGTCCGGTGCAGCTGGCCGAGGCGCCCACGCCGGTGCCGGCGCGCGTCTATGTGCTCGGCGCGGTCGCGCGTCCGGGCGTCTACCCGCTGCCGCGCAACAGCATCGTGGAGCAGGCCCTGGCCGCGGCTGGCGGCGCGCTGCCGCTGGCTGACTTGAGCGCGCTCAACCTGGCGCAGGTGCTGCAGGACGGGGATCGGGTGGAGGTGCTGGCGATCCCGCCGACGCGCACACCCGCGCCCCCCACGCGCACGCCAGCCCCGACCGTGACCGTGGGACCGGGCACGCCTTCGCCGACGCCGCTGCCCGAGCCCACCGCCACCGAGTCGGCCGCGCCTTCCGCCACCGGCGCCAAGCTCAATTTGAACACGGCGTCGGCCGCGGAGCTGGAGCAGCTGCCGCGGATCGGCCCGGCCACGGCTCAGCGCATCCTCGAATACCGCGCCACGCACGGCCCCTTCTTGCAGCTCACCGACCTGATGAACGTTAAGGGCATCGGCCCAAGCACGTTCGAGCAGATCAAAGACCTACTCACGCTCGACTAAGCGCAGGCTGCCTTGGGGCTCTGCCCCGGCCAGGCGTCCCGCTCACCTGAGCCCTGCGCCAAGGGTGCGGGTCCGGCGCCAGAATCCAGCCGCCAACAGCCAACTCACCTGAACACGGCGCTGGATTTGGCTTTCGGCCAACCTCTGGTAAATTAAGGACCATGTCCATCCACGCCAACAAGCGGCTGTGGCAGAAGCACGTGCTGGCCGAGAATCGGCGCTCGCTTGAAGGCCTGTTGGCGACCCTGTCGGCCGAGCCGGTTTACGAGGTCATGGCCACCGGCGAGAAGCACGTCGGGCCGGAAGCCGTGGCCGCTTTCTATACCGGCCTGTTCGCGGCCATGCCGGACGTCACCTTCGATTTGGTCAACGTCTACATCGGCGAGAACGGCGTCGTGGAAGAGTCCGTGCTGGTGGGCACGCACACCGGCTCGCTCTTCGGGTTGGCGGCCACCGGCCGGCCGGTGCGTCTGCCGCTCACGATCGTGTTCCCGATTGAGTCCGGCCAGATCCTGGGCGAACGTCTATACTTCGACCTAGACAGCCTGCACCGCCAGCTCGGTTTGCGCTGAGGCCATCATGGAAGCCCGTTATCATCGTCAGATGCTGGAACGCGCCCTGCAGGGCCGGGTCTCCGCGCGCGCCCTGCAAACCATCATCCGCGCCAACCTCGGCCAGGATGATCTGGCCGGCCTGTTCCGGCCCGAGTTCCATTTCGACAACAGCCTGTTCGAACAGTCGCTGGCCTACCTGGAGACGTGCCGGCGGGCCGCCGCCCTGGCCGCCGACCCGGCCGAAGCTTGGGCCGCCTTCGGCCGCCTCACCCACGGCGCCCAGGACTTCTACGCCCACTCCAATTTCATCCGCCTGTGGGCAGATCAGCAGACGTTGATCCCGGGCGAGTCCGACCGGGAGCGCGCCAAGCTGCCGCCGCCGGCCAAGATGAACGGTCTGGACCCGAAACTGCTCAAGCATCCGCGGCTGCGCTCCGGGCGCGTCTATTGGCCGACCGAGGCGCTCTGGGCGGTGCCGGTGCTGCGCCCGTTGGTGAAGGCGCTCGTGCCCAAAGACGCGCACGCCTGGATGAACCTGGATAGCCCGGCCAGCGGCCCGCTGTTCGCCTACGCCCTGGAGGCTGCCGGGCAGCGTACCGTGGCCGAGTTCGACTGGACGCTGGCCGCTATCGGCGAGGCGCAGGGCGAGGCCGGACGGCGCCGGTTCATAGACCAATAACGCAGACCTACAAGGAGACGAGGATGCCTTTGCCCCCCCGCCAGCGCGGCATGTTCTTCGAGGAATTCGAGGTCGGCCAGAAGATCACGACCATGGGCCGCACCGTCACCGAGACGGACGTCGTCAGCTTCGCGGGCCTGTCCGGCGACTACAACCAGATCCACACTGACGGCGCCTACGCCGCCGGCACGCCCTTCGGCCAGCGCATCGCCCACGGCTTGTGCGTGATGTCGATTGCGTCCGGCCTGGTGACGCTCACCGGCGTCATGGAGGGCACCGTGCTGGCCTTCCGCGAGATCCAGGAGTGGAAGTTCAGCAAGCCCGTCTTCTTCGGCGACACCGTCCACGTTGAGACCGAGGTCATCGAGACCAAGGCCTTTCCCCGCCTGGGCGGCGGCGCCGTGATCATCAAACTGAACGTCCTCAACCAGAAAGCCGAAGTGGTGCAATCTGGGCGCTGGTCGGTGTTGATGCTCAGCCGGCCGGCCGGCACCGCGTAAGCCGGCGCGGCGCTTTCGGCTGAGGCCAGCCTGCCCGCACCGTCACCGATGACCGACCCCATGCCTGCGCCTGTTCCCAAAATCGATTGGCTGCGCGTCGCCCACCTGGCGCTGACTTCGCGCTGGATGGACACGCTGGAAGAACGCGAGCTGGCCCCGGCCGGCCAGGTGGCCTACCAGTTCTCGGCGCGCGGCCATGAGTTGTCCCAGATCCTGCTCGGGACGCTGCTCAACCACGCGCACGATGGTGTCTTCCCGTACTACCGCTCCCGGCCGCTGGCCCTGACGCTCGGGCTGACGCCGCGCCAACTCTTCGCCGGCGGGCTGGGGCGCGCGGGAACGTCGTCCGAGGGCCGCGACGTGGGCGTGCTGTACTCGAAGCCGGCTGGCGACGGCCCCGCCATCCTGCCAGTCCCCGGCGATGTGGGCGCGCAATACACGCTGGCGGCCGGCTGGGCGCAGGCCATCCGCTACCGGCGCGACGCCCTGGGCGCGGCCGAGTGGGGCGGGGCGCTGGCGGCCGCTCACGGCGGCGACGGCTCCACGGCCGCCAACGGCTTCTGGGCCGCGCTCAATATTGCCGCCACCCTCAAGCTGCCGCAGTTGTTCTTCATCGAAGACAACGGCTACGCCATCTCCGTCCCCACCGCGCTGCAAAACCCGCGCGGCAACATCGCCGACAACCTGTCCAGCTACCGTGACCTGCACGTCATCCAGGCCAGCGGCGTGATCCCGCCGGAGACGGCGGCGGCCGTGGCCGAGGCCGTCTACCACGTCCGCGCCGGCAACGGGCCGTGCCTGCTGCGCCTGACGGTGCCGCGCCTGGCCGGCCACTCCATCACCGACACGCAGGCCTACAAGTCCCCGGCTCAGCGCGCCGAGGAAGAGGCGCGGGATCCGCTGCGCCATCTGCGCGAGTTTCTGACCGCGCTGACGGGGGTGGCCTGGGAGGCGCTGGAGCGCCAGGTGGAGGCCGAGGTGCGCGTGGCGCTGGCCGAGGCGCTGGCCCAGCCGGAGCCGGACCCGGCCACGGCACGCCACTTCCTGTTCTCGGATCAGGCGCCGGAGGCCACGCCGCCCGCGCCGGCCGGGCCGCGCCTCAACCTGCTCGACGGCGTGCGGCGCGTGCTGGAGGCGGAGCTGGCCCGCAACCCGGCCTTGCTCGTATTTGGCGAGGACGTCGGACTCAAGGGCGGCGTGCATGGCGCCACCCAGGAGCTGCAGCGCAAGTTCGGGCCGGCGCGCGTCTTCGATACGTCGCTCTCGGAAGAAGGCATCATCGGCCGCGCGATCGGGCTGGCGCTGGCCGGGCTGCGGCCGGTGCCCGAGATCCAGTTCCGCAAGTACATGGACCCGGCCATGGAATCACTGACGACGTGCGGGTGGCTGCGCTGGCGCACGGCCGGCCGGTTCGGGGCGCCGGTGGTGGTGCGCGTGCCGGCGGGCCTGGGCAAGCGCGGCAATGATCCCTTCCACACGGTCAGCGGCGAGGTCACCTTCGCCCGCCTGGCCGGCTGGCGCGTGGCCTTTCCCTCCAACGCCGAGGACGCGGTCGGTCTGCTGCGCGCGGCCCTGCGCGGCCACGATCCGGTGGTGTTCTTTGAGCATCGTTCGCTGCTGGACACCGCGCCGGCGCGCCGGCCGTATCCGGGCGACGATTACGTGCTGCCGTTCGGGCGGGCGGCGATCGTGCAGGCCGGCGATGAGTTGACGGTGGTGACCTGGGGCGAGATGGTCTATCGCTGTCTGGAGGCCGCGCTCCCGCACGCCGGCCGCGTCGAGGTCATCGATCTGCGCACCATTGCGCCGTGGGATCGCGAGACCGTGCTGGCTTCGGTGCGCCGGACCGGCAAGTGCCTGATCGTGCACGAGGACGCGCTGACGGCCGGCTTCGGCGCCGAGGTGGCGGCCGTGGTGGCCGAGGCGGCTTTCACCTCTCTGGACGCCCCGCTGCGGCGTTTGGCCGTGCCGGATTGCCCCATCCCCTACAACGCCGGGCTGGCCCAGGCGCTGGTGCCCGGCCCCGAGGCGATTGGCCAGGCGATGGCCGATTTGCTGGCTTTTTAGGGGATTTGGGAGTATAAACGGCCCTCTGACAAGCCTAATCACTCAAAAGGAGAGAATCGATGGCTAAGAAGAAACTCAGCAAGTCTCAGTTTGTGGCCGCCGTGGCGGACAAGTCGGGCGTCTCCAAGAAGGAAGCGACGGCGGTCCTGGCGGCCATGAACGCCGTCATCGTCCATGAGCTCACCAAGAAGGGCAAGAACCAGGAAGTGACGATCCCGGGCCTGCTGAAGCTCAGCGTCAGCATCAAGCCGGCCACCCCGGCCCGCCCCGGCATCAATCCCTTCACCAAAGAGCCGATCACGATCAAGGCCAAGCCGGAGCGCAAGGTCGTCAAGGCTCGCCCCGTGAAGGCTCTGAAGGACGCCGTCTAGCGCCCGGTCCGTTCGGGACAGCGCCTGGCCGGCGCGCGGTTGCAACGTGCCGCTCGTCTCTTTTTGAGTGAGGTGGACGGAGCACTAGTCAACGGCCAGTGAGTCTCTGAGCACGCCCTGGTTGTCAGCCAGGGCGTCTTGCTTTAACCCGAAAGCGAGCGACTCACGCGATCTTCAGGAAGGTGGAAGTGGCGGCGCCAGACTCAGAGGCGGCGCCGTAAGACTGGCGGGCCAGTTCCTGGCGGGCCTCAGCTGCCAGCCGGGAGGCCTCGGCGGCGACGGCGCGGTCCTGGCCGGAGGGGTCGCTGGGCGCCAGGGCGGCGCGCCGGATCTGCTCGGCCTTGCGGAGCGTGGCGGCGGGGTCGTTGGGGACGGCGCTGACGTCGATGCCGACTTCGCCGCCGACGGCATACTGCTGGCCGTCTGGCCCGGTCTGGTACGTGTAGCTGGCGCCGCGCGTGATCAGGCCGGCGCCGGCGGAGAGGTGGGCTTGCTCGTGCGTGCGGACCTCGCGGTCGCGGGCCTTAAGCTTCTCGACCTTTTCGCGGTCTTCTTCGGACAGGACCTCGCCCGAACGGCTCGTGGCGCCGGCCGCGCGGCCCTCCGACCGAGACGCCCGCTCGGTGGCCGGATACTCTGAGACGCGCAAGGCACTGACACTGGTGATCATGGCGGCAAAAACCCAACCTAAGGCTCGTTATCGGCGGCTGGCCGGGCATATTGAGGCCAGGGCGTGACTCTCACAGTTGGTGATCGAGCGTGTCTTATGTTTTAATCGGGTCCGCTGGATTTCCCACCGGGCAGGACAAGGGCCCGGCTAATATTTGGTATGATGCTTCGGTTATGAGTGACCGCGCGCCCGCCTTCCACATCCGTGAGCTGCCGATCTATGGCGACGCCATCCTGTCGCCCATGGACGGCTTCTCCGACCTGCCGTTCCGGCTGATCTGCCGCGAGCTGGGCAGCGCCCTGTCTTACACCGAGTTCGTCAACGTGGACGAACTGGCCGTCACCCGCAAGCGGGACGCCAAGTGCTGGCGCAAGCTGGAGTTCCACCCCAGCGAGCGGCCGATGACGTTCCAGATCTACGGCCATGACCTGGACCGGCTGGTGGCGGTGGCGCTCCGCCTGCAGGACCTGCCGCCCGAGCAGGCGCCGGACGTCATCGACATCAACATGGGCTGCTACGTCCGCGATATCGCCGAGCGCGGCGCCGGCTCCGGCATGCTGCGCCACCCGGACCGGATCGCGGCCCTCTTCCGGCGCCTGTCCACGAGCCTGCAGCGGCCGGTGACCGGCAAGATCCGCCTGGGCTGGGACGAGCGCAGCCGCAACCACGTGGAAAACGCCCGCCGCCTGGAGGACAACGGCGCCAGCCTGATCGCCGTCCACGCCCGCACCAAATCCCAGGGCTACGGCGGCCAAGCCGATTGGGACGCCATCGCCGAAGTGAAGCAGGCCGTGCGGATCCCGGTCCTCGGCAACGGCGACGTCAAGAGCGTGGCCGACCTCGCCCGGATCAAGGCCCACACCGGCTGCGACGGCGTGATGATCGGCCGGGGCGCCATCGGCAACCCCTGGATCTTCGCCGGCAAGGAGCGGGACCAGGTGACGGTGGACGACAAGCTGCGGCTGATGCGCCGGCACCTGGCGCTCAACCTGGATTTCTACGGCGCGCGTTTCGGCCTGGTGCTGTTCCGCAAGCACGCCGCCCGTTATCTCAATCATCTGCCCGGCTATGAAGCGTTGCGCCTGCCGCTGCTCACGGCGGCGTCGGTGGCTGAATTCGATGACCTGTTGGAGCGGGCGCGCAGCCAGGCTGTGGCGGCCCAGCCGGCCTTTGCGCCCTCGCTGGTCTGAGCCGCGTTAACGGGGGAGAGGCACGCATGCGCCGCTGGTTGACGCTGATCCTATCGCTGTGCCTGGGGCTGACCGGGTGTCTGTCGAGCGGCCCGCCGGCGCCCGCTTCGCCGACGCCGCCGGACGCCACCGCCACGACCGCCGTCATCGCCGCCACGACCGCCGCGCCGCCAGCCGCCACGACCGCCACGCCGACGCCCACGGCGACGCTGCCCGCCCAGCTCGATGCCCCGGTCGGCCCGGATACCCCGCTGCCTGAGACACAGCCGCTGACCGCCGCGAACGCCGCCGGCCTGAGGCGCCTGGCCGTCTGGCCGCAGGCGCAGCCCGATCTGGCGGCGCTGGCCTTCTCGACGAGCGGCCGCAGCCTGTGGGCGGCCAGCGCCGCGCACGCCTGGGCTTGGCGGGCCCGCGATGGCGTCCTCATCCGCACCGTCGACGGCCCGGCGCTCTCTTACGACGGGCAATTGGCTTTGCAGACCATCGGCCTGCCGCCGCAAGACGCCGACGTGGCCCGCAAACTGGCCTACGTGCTCCGCGACGCCGCCAGCGGCGCCGAGGTCACGCGCTGGACCGACGCCAAGCCCATCGACGTGTCCGGCTGCGCGGCCAACGCCTGCGCGCTGCTGCGTTTTGCGCCGGACAATGGGACGGTGGCCGAGATTGAAGACCTGGCGGCCGGCACGCTGCAGCCGGTGCTCAAAGTCTGGCGCCTGGACGGCACGCGGGTGTGGGCGGCGCCCGGCGTGCAGGCCTTTGTCTACTCGCCGGACGGGCAATTGCTGGTCTCGCGCCGGACGACGGCGCCGCCCATCGACATCTGGCGCGTGGCCGACGGCGCGCTGCTCAAATCCCTGGCGCCGGGTTTCACGGTCAACCAGATGACGCTCTCGCCCGAGAACGCGCGCCTGGCGCTGGCCGGCGAGGGCCGGGTCCAGGTCTGGCGCTGGCCGGAGGGCGCGCTGGAGCAGGAGGTGGCGGTGGCCGGCGTCACCGGCCTGGCGTTCAACGCCGACGGCACCGTGCTGGCCGTCAGCGCCGTGGACGGCGTGCGGCTGTTCGGCGTGGCCGACGGTGTCGAATTGGCGGCGCTGCCCACCGGCGCGGACGCGTTGGCCGGCGCCCCGGACGGGCGTTGGTTGGTGGTGGGCACGGAGGCGGGCCTGGAGTTGTGGGGTGTGCCCGCCGGTTATCAGGCCGCCGCGCCGACGGAGCCCAGCCCGACCGGCGTAGCCGAGCCGGCCACGGCCGTGCCCGCGCTCAAGACCACCGACCGCCCGCAGGTGGTGCTCGTGTATCTGATCCTGTTGGAGGACGCCGGCCGGCAGGGTGTGGCGGTGGGCTGCGGAGACAGCGCCGTGCCGGTGGAGAGCGCCAGCGCGCCCACCCAGGCTGTGCTGCGGGCGGCCGTCGACGCGCTCCTGTCCATCAAGCAGGCCAACTACGCCGGTTTGTACAACGCCTGGGCGGAGTCGGCTGTGACTCTCGAAAATGTCGATCTGCGCGAGGGCGTGGCGACGCTGTCTCTCTCGGGCGCGCTGCGCTCGGGCGGCGCCTGCGACCACCCGCGCCTGATCGCCCAATTGCGCCAGACCGCGCTGCAGTTTCCGACGGTGCGTGACGTCATCATCCTGGTCAACGGCCGCCGGATCGAGGACGTGCTGGCGGGCCGCTGACTATGCTGCATCTGATCGTCATCCCGACGCCGTTCGCGGTCGGCCCGGTCAACGTCTACCTGGCCGACGGCGAGCCGCTGACCCTCATCGACACCGGCCCCAAGTGGGACGACGCGCGCCGCGCGCTGGAGGCCGGCCTGGCCGCGCTCGGCCACCGCGTGGAGGATGTGCGCCGGCTGGTGCTCACCCACCATCACGCCGACCATGTCGGGCTGGCGGGCGAGATCGTGGCCCGCTCCGGGGCCGAAGTGCTGACGCACCCGTACAACTTTCCGTGGCTGCGCGATTACCCGGCCGAGCGCCAGCGCCATCACCTCTTCTACACGCGCCTCTGGGAGGACAGCGGCGTCCCGGCGGAGGTGGTGACGGCGATGGAGGCCTCCGGCCTTGAGTTCGCGCGCTGGGTGGACCCGCTCGCGCCGGACCTGGCTCTGGACGAGGGCGGCTGCCTGGAACTGGATGGCAGCGGCTGGCACGTGTTCCACACGCCGGGCCACGCCGGCGGCCTGATCTGCCTGTGGGAGCCGCAGCGGCGCACGCTGATCGCCAACGATCACTTCATCAAAGACATCTCGTCCAACCCCGTCCTGGAGCCGTCGCCGCTGTCGGCCGGGCCGCGCCCCAAGCGCCTGGTGCAGTACCTGCACCAAATGCGCCGGATGGCGGCCCTCGAGCCGGCGCGCGCTCTCTCCGGCCACGGCGACGTCGTCGAAGATGTGGCGGGTCTGGTGCGCCAGCGCCTGGCTTTTCACGCCCGCCGCAAGGAGCGCCTGCTCAAGCTCGTGGTCGAGCAGCCGCGCCCGCTGTGGGACCTGGTGCAGACGGTCTTCGGCGCGCGCCTGCAGCGCGGCATGGACTGGTTCCTGGGCTGCTCCGAGATTCTGGGCCACCTGGACCTGCTGGAAGAGGACGGCGCCATCCAGCCCAGGCGCGTCGGGCCGGTGCTGCATTGGACCGCGCTCTGACCGGGGCTCGACCGCGCTCAGTCTCATCGTCAGCGCGCTCCCGGCCGGAACCAGCCCGTTCTGCTTTCCGTCTAGTACACGATGACCACAACGCCTGAGCCGACAACTGACCCTGACGACCAACCGACCCAGGCAGCGCCGCCGCCCGGCGATCTGCCGTTGACCGGGCCGACCGTGCGCGCCGGAGGCGGCGACCTGAGCGGCCTGGAGCCAACGCGCCGCAGCCCAGCCCCGGCGCGGCGCCCGGCTTTCGTGGACCCGCCGCCCGTCAACGAGCCGGTCACCGGCCCGCTGCCGCCGGTCACGGGCACCACGCGGGCCGCGGCCACGCGCCGCGCCGCCCCAGCCGCGCCGCCGCCGCCCGCGGCCAAGCCTCCGGCCTCGCCGGCCGGCTGCCTGTTTCGCGCCCTGTGGTACAGCCTGATCGCGGCGTTCTTCGGCCTGCTGCTCGGCGTCATCGCCTTGACCTACGGCTACTGGTCGATTGCGCGCGACCTGCCGCCCATCGACGACCTGCGCGAGCGCGCCTCGCAATTCGAGACCGCGCGCGTCTTCGACGCCCGGGGCAACGTCCTGTACGACATCCTCGACCCGCAGGCCGGCCGCCGCACCTACATCACCCTGGACAAGATGGCGCCGGCCCTGATCGCGGCCACCATCGCCACCGAAGACCAGAACTTCTACGAGCATCCCGGCTTCGACCCGGTCGGCATCCTGCGCGCCATCTGGCAGAACCTGCAGGCCGGCGATACGGTCTCCGGGGCCTCGACCATCACGCAGCAACTGGTGCGCGCCCTGGTCCTGCCGCCCGAAGAGGCCGCCCAGCGCACCAACCTGCGCAAGATCCGCGAGATTATCCTGGCCGCCGAGATCACGCGCCGCTACTCCAAGACCGAGATCCTGGAGCTGTACCTCAACGAGATCAACTACGGCAACCTGGCCTACGGCGTCGAGGCCGCGGCCGAAACGTACTTCAACAAGCCGGCCAATGTCCTGACGCTGAGCGAGGCCGCCATGCTGGCCGGGCTGCCGCAGTCGCCGGCCGTGTACGACATCTACACCAATCCGGAGGCCGTGCGCGCGCGCCAGCGCGACGTGCTGTTCCTGATGGTGTCGTTGAGCGAGGAGCGCGGCTGCATCCCGGTCCGCCTGAACGCCGAGGCGACGCCGCAGCGGGTGTGCGTGAACGCCGAGGACATGGGCCAGGCCATGCTGGACCTGGGCACGCGCACGTTCACGCCGCCGCGCAGCAGCGCCCGCTTCCCGCACTGGGTCAACTACGTCCGCCAGCTGGTCGAGGAGCGCTTCGGCGCTCAGGCCCTGTATCGTTCCGGCTACAACATCTACACCACCCTGGAGCCGGACCTGCAGGTGCTGGCCGAGAACGCCGTGGCCGAGCAGGTGGCGGCGCTGGCCGAGCGCAATGTCACCAACGGCGCGCTGGTGGCCCTGCGGCCGGGCACCGGCGAGATCGTCGTGCTGGTGGGCTCGGATGACTACAACGATCCGCGCGACGGCCAGATCAACATGGCCCTGGTCCCGCGCCAGCCCGGCTCGTCGATCAAGCCGCTCACTTATGCGCTGGCCTTCGAGCGCGGCTGGACGCCGGCCACGCTGGTGTGGGACGTGCCGACCGAGTTCCCGGACGGCGCCAACCCGGCTTATGCGCCCGTGAACTACGATGGCCGTTTCCACGGCCCCACGCTGGTACGCGGCGCGCTGGCCAACTCCTACAACATCCCGGCCGTCAAGGCGCTGCAGTTCGTGGGCGTGTACGGCACGCTGGTTGGCGAAGGCGCCCAGGTGGAAGCCAAGAGCGGCCTGATCCCGTTCCTGGAGACGCTGGGCGTAGACACGCTGACGCGCACGGACTACGGCCTGTCGCTGACGCTCGGCGGCGGCGAAGTGCCCCTGATGGAGATGGTCGGGGCTTACGGCGCCCTGGCCCAGGGCGGCCGGCGCGTCTTCCCGGTGGCCGTGCTCAAGGTCACCGACGCGCGCGGCAACCTGATCTGCCAGCAGCCGCTCTCGCCCGCTCAGGTGGTGGCGGACCCGCCGCCCTGCCAGCCGCCGCCGGCCAACTGGGGCGCCGAAGTCCTCTCGCCGCAGACCGCCTACCTGATCAGCGATATCCTGACCGACAACGACGCCCGCGCGCCGGCCTTCGGGCTGGACTCGCCGCTGCGGCTCTCGTTCCCGGCCGCCGTCAAGACCGGCACGACCAACGATTACCGCGACAATTGGACGATCGGCTACACGCCGGACCTGGTGACCGGCGTCTGGGTCGGCAACGCCGACTACACCGAGATGGAGCGCACGTCCGGGGTCACCGGCGCCGCCCCGATCTGGCACGCTTTCATGGAGTTGGCGTTGTCCGGCCAGGCCACGTGGTTCACGCCGCCGGCCGGTCTCGTGGAGAAGGAGATCTGTGCCGTCTCCGGCGCGGAGCCGAGCGAGTTCTGCCCGCCGGATCAGCGCCGCACCGAGAAGTTCGACCAGGCCCATCTGCCGCCGCCGCGCGAGCGCGATCTCTGGCAGAAGGCCTTTGTCGATCCGTTCACCAACCTGCGCCAGACTTCGGAATGCGCTCAGGCTTATCAGAACGAGCAGCTTTACACCCAGGAGCGAGCCGTGGTCGGCGTGACCGACCCGTCCGCGCAGAAGTGGCTGACCGAGGACCCCAACGGCCAGGAGTGGGCGGCGCGGCTGGGCTTCTTCACGCCGCTGGTGTGGGCGCCGGCGCGGGAGTGCGCGCTGAGCGACCCGCGCCCGATCATGGCCCTGAGCTTCCCGCCGGAAGGCGCCACGCTGGAGCCCGGGCAATGGCAGATCCTGGGGCAGGCGGGCGCCACCGCGGACTTCGACCGCTACGTGATCGAGTACGGTTTAAGCCACGACCCGCAGGGCTGGGGCCTGGTGCAGGGCGACACCACCACGGCCGTGCTTGACCCAGGCCGGCTGGCGGATTGGGACGCCAGCGGCCTGCCCGATGGGCCGGCCACGCTGCGCCTGACCGTCTACAGCCGGAGCGGCGGCAGCGCCGAGTACCGCGTGCGCTTCAACGTGATCCGGCCGACGCCCACGCCGGCGCCGACCGATACGCCGACTCTGACGCCGACCAACACGGCCACCGCGCCGCCGACGGCGACGCCCACCGTGACGCCGCCGGCCACCGCTACCGTGCCGGCTACAGCCACGCCGACGCTGGCCCCGCCGACGGCCACCGAGACCCCGCCGCCCACGGAAGTTCCGAGCGAGACGCCGACCTTCACCGCCACCAGCGCGCCATGAGAGAGCGCCTTGGACCGGCCCTGGTGGTGGTCCTGGCCCTGGCCGCTTACGTCGCCGTGGCGCTGGCCCAGAACGGCGGCGATGTCGGCGAGATGGCGCGCCTGGGCCTGCGCCGCATGGCCGGCGACCAGACGGCCCTGGAAGGCTACGACGGCCAGTATGTGTACGTGCTGGCCGTCAATCCGGACCCGGCCTGGGCGGCCAGCCAGAAGTCCGACATCATCGACACGCCGGCCTATCGCTACCAGCGCCTGTTGTTGTCGCTGCTGGTGCGCGCTCTGACGCTCGCCCAGCCGGCGTTGATGCCGGGGGCGCTGATTGTGGTTAACCTCGTGGCCCAGGCGGTGGGGACCTTCCTGGTGAGTGAGCTGCTGGCCGCCTATGGCGTCAACCGCTGGTATGCGCTGGTGTATGGGCTGTGGGTGGGCTTTGCCTACGCCGTCCGGCTGGCAATGACCGAGCCGCTGGCTTATGCGCTGGTGGCCGGGGCCTGGCTCGCCAGCGTCCGCGGCCGCGAGGGCAGGGCGGCCGTTCTGTACGGGTTAGCGGTCTTCACCAAGGAAACCAGCCTGGTTTTCGTCGCCGGGCACCTGGCCTGGCTGCTCCTGCAGCGCCGTTGGTGGCCGGCCGTGCGCGTGCTCGGCCTGGCCGGGGTGCCGTTCGCGCTCTTCCAATTCGTCATCCTCCACTACTTCGGCCGTTTCGGCGTCGGCTCGGGCGGCTTTCACGCCTCCGGTTTCGAGTGGATTCCGTACATGGGATTGTGGCGCATCGGGCAGTACAGCCTGGCGGCGCTGGCCCTGTTTGCGGCCTTGTATCTGCCGCTGGTCGTCCTTCCGAGCTTGTGGGGCCTGCTCGCTTCCGCCGTGCGGGTGTGGCGCCGGGATTGGGCGCTGCCGGTGTGGATGCTGGCCGCCAACGCCGCCGTCTTCCCCGTGGCGCCGTTCTCCACTTACAGCGAGCCGCTCGGCCTGGTGCGCCTGGTCTGCGGCCTGGTCCTGGCCACGTTGATCTTCGGGGCCCATACCCGCTCGCGGCGCGTGCTCAACTATGCGGTGCTGTGGCTGCTGGCGCTGGCGATGTTGGCCAACGAGGCGCGCTGACCCTGTTCTGGCCGGCGGCCGCTGACAGGTGCCGCCGGCTGTGCTATGTTGGATCCTATGAACTCCGAGTCGTCGATCGCCCTGTCTAGCCTCGCCGCCGACCGGACGGCCGCGCTGCAGGCCCGCGCGGCGGCGGTGCGCCGCGTCCTCCTCATCGTCCTGGGACTCAACCTGGCCGTGACCGTCGTCAAGTTGGCCGTCGGCCTGTGGGCCGGGGCGTTGGCCGTGGTGGCCGACGCCTTCCATTCCATGGTCGACTCGTCCTCCAACATCATCGGGCTGCTGGGGGTGTGGGTGAGCGCGCGGCCGGCCGACGACAATCATCCGTACGGCCATCACAAGTACGAGACGATTGCGGCCATGGGCATCGGCGCCATGCTCCTGCTGGCCGGCTACGAGATCGGCAAGAGCGTGCTTGGGCGGCTGGCCGGCGCCCCGGCCGAGCTCAACATCACGCCGCTGACGCTCGCGCTGCTGGCGGGCACCCTCGTGGTGAACCTGGCGATCGTGTACTTCGAAACCCAGGCCGGGCGCCGCCTGACCAGCCAGGTGCTGCTGGCGGACGCCGCCCACACGCGCACCGACCTGCTGGTGACGGTGTCGGTCATTGCCTCGCTGGTGGGCGCCAGCCTGGGCTGGACGTGGCTGGACCCGCTCGTGGCCGCCGGCGTGGTGGTGCTGCTCTTCCGCGCGGCCTTTGAGATCCTGCGCTCCACGTCCAACGTGCTCACCGACGTCGCCGTGGTGGAGCCGGGCGAAGTGGAGCGCATCGCGCAGGCCGTGCCGGGCGTCCAGACCGTGACCGGTGTGCGCTCGCGCGGCCGCGCCGACGCCATCTACCTGGACCTCAACGTCAAAGTCGATCCGGCCATGAACACGGCCCAGGCCCACACGATGGCCACCGAGATCGAGCGGCGCCTGGCGGACGCTTTGCCGGGTCTGATGGAGGCGCTGGTGCATGTGGAGCCGCGTGAGGCGGCGGGCACGCCCTGGGAGACCATCGCGCACACGCTGCGCGCCACCGCCGACGCAGAAGGCTTGGGCGTCCACGATCTGCACGTCCACGTCGAGCCGGACGGCCGCTACGCCGTCGAGATGCACCTGGAAGTGGACGCCGACCTGACCCTGCGCGCCGCGCACCAGCGCGCCGACGATTTCGAGCGGCGCGTCCTGACGACGCTGCCGCTGGTCCGCAGCCTGGTGACCCACCTGGAGCCGCTCAGCGCGCACCTGCCGGACGAGCAGGGGACGATTGCGCGTCAGGCTGAACTGCGGCGCCGCATCCAGCGCCACGCCGACGGCATTGCCGGCGTCGGCGCCTGCCACGACGTCCAGCTCCACAACGTCGGCGGCCATCTGGCGGCCACGCTGCACGTCACCCAGCCGGCCGACCAGCCGCTGACGCGGGCGCATCGTCTGGCCGAGCAGATCGAGCGCGCGCTGCATGCGCAGGAGCCGAGCCTGCATCGCGTGGTCATCCACGTCGAGCCGCCCGAGTGAGCGGGTGGTTTGGTTGAGGCGCGGGCGGAGGGCGGGTTATTCCGGCGGTTTTACCGCCCACACCGCGCGTTGATGGCGGTTCCAATCGGACCGGGCGCGCACGGCCAGGATCAGTCCGGCGGCGGCCATGGCCGCGATGGTGCCGGGTGGCGCGCCCAGCGCCCACATCAGCGGCGCGGCCGCCAACCCGATGGCGAAGGCCGAGCGGGCGGAGTGCTTGAGGATGAAGGCCGCCGCGATCAGGGCGCCCAGCGCCGCGGCGAACCCCAGCGGAAACAAGACCAGCAAGGCGCCGCCGGCCGTGGCCAGGCCCATGCCGCCGCGAAACCCGGCGAAGACGGGCCAGCAATGGCCGGCCACCACCGCGCCCGCCGCCAGCGCCGGCGCGCTCAGCGCGTCTCCCCACTGGCGCGCCAGCCACAGCGCCAGCGCCCCTTTGCCCACATCCAGGATCAAGACCAGGGCGCCGGCCAGCCAGCCGGCCTGGCGGATAGTGTTGGTGGCCCCGGAATGGCCGGAGCCGGCGGCGCGGATGTCGCGGCCGAGGACGGCATAGCCGACCAGCACGCCGGCCGGCAGGGAACCGAGGAGATAAGCTGCCAGCGTCAGCGCCAGCCAGGTCATCGGTTGGCGGCGGGCTGCGTCACGGGGCGGCGGCCGGCAGCGGGGCCAGCAAGGTCTGCAGGGGGTCGCGCTGCCATTGGGTGTACGTGCGTTCCAGGAAGTCCTTGGTGCTCAACAGCGACCCGTTCAGGGGGGTGTCGGCCACGCGCAGTTCCACCGGCACGTCGAAGGAAAGCTGGATGTTGGTCTCAAAGGTCACGTCCTCATCCAGGACGATGCGGCCGGCCGAGGTGGGCAGCACTGTGCCGGCCGGGATCAGCAGCTGCAGCGGGTCGGTCCGGTCCACGCGCAGCGTCGTGCTGACCGTCCCGGCCTGCAGATCACTGACCGCCTGGGCGCCCAGTTTCAGGGCCTCGGCCGCCTGGGCGCGCGCATCCACCAGCAGCCGCAGCATGAAGGCGTTGGCCGTGAACGACAGCAGCACCAGCACCCAGAGCAGCACCGCGGCGAAGCCTTGCAGGGTTTTCATCGTCTTGCCTCACTGAGGGGTGGGGGCGGGGGTGGGCTGGACCAGCAGGCTGGTGCCGAGTTCGGCGGCCAGCTCTTCCAGATAGCCTTGCGAACCGGCCAGCGCCGTGTCCAGAGGCGTGCCCGCCAGTGCGATCTCGACCGGAACGTCGAAGACCACGGGGACCGTGGCGGCGATGGGCACAGTCAGGTCAACCGGGACCTCAACTTCCAGGTTGACCGGGATGGTGGTCTGGACGGGGACGTTGATGATGCGGGTGCCGAGCAACGGCAGTTCAATGGGCACCTGCAGCGTCGTCTTCAGAGGCACAGTGGTCGCGATGGGCACGCGGATCGTGTCCGAAATGGGCACGCTCAGGTTCACCGGGACAGTCTGCTCGATGTGCACCTGGTACGTGAAGCGGGCGGAGCGCAGCTGCCCGAGGCCCTGCGCCACCACGCCGACGGCCTCCGCCACCTGGCGGCGCGCGCTCAGCAGGGTGTTGATCAGGAAGACGTTCAACGCCAGCGACGCCAACGCCACCACCCACAGCAGCCAGTAGTCAAGCGGGCGGGAAGTCAGAAACACGGGCACTCCTTGGAGCGGCGGGCGCTCCGGGCTGGGTTCGGCCGGGGTGGGCGGGGTTGCAGTCATAGTTGGTTACCTGTCGACGGCGGGAGCAGGCCCCCCGAAGTCAGAGTATAGGCGATGACCTGAGCGCCGTCCACGCCCTGGCCAAGACGCCGGTTCCAGGGGCGCGGTGTGCTACACTCCAACCGGCGCGCGGACCGGCGTCCGCGTCCAGTTCCCGCACCCAACCCTCAGATCACGAACAAGGACGTCCAGCCTAATGTCGACTTTGACTATCGCGGACTGCGAGCAGCACACCGGTGAGCTTGTCGCTTGGGTTAAGCGGTTGGTGGCGATCGAGTCGCCGTCCACCGACAAGGCCGCCGTCGACCGGGTCGGGGCCGTCATCGCCGAGGAGCTGCGCCAGCTGGGCGCGGCCGTCGTCGTGGAGCCGCGCGCCACAGTGGGCGACAACGTCTATGGCCGCTGGGGCGGCCAGGGCCAGGACGGCCTGCTGCTGCTCGGCCACATGGACACCGTGCACGACCTGGGCACGCTGGCGCGCCAGCCCATCCGCGAGGCCGATGGCAAGCTCTACGGGCCGGGCGCCATCGACATGAAGGCCAGCCTCGCCCTGGTCCTGGTGGCGCTGCGCCTCCTGAAAACACATAAGGCCTGGCCGGCCCGGCCGGTGACGGCGCTGTTCACGTCCGACGAGGAGACCGGTAGCGAGCATTCGCGCGCCCTGATCGAGACCCTGGCGCGCGAGGCCGCGCTGGTGCTATGCCTGGAGCCGTGCCTGTCAGATGGTTCGCTCAAGACCGAGCGCAAGGGCATCGGCGAGATGGTCATCCAGGTGCGCGGCAGGGCCACCCACGCCGGCGCCGACCACGAGGGCGGACGCAACGCCATCGAGGAACTGGCCCACCACATTCTGGCCGCGCAGCGGCTCACCGACTACCGGGTGGGCACCACCGTCAACGTCGGCGTGGTCCGCGGCGGCACGCGCTCCAACGTCGTCCCGGATGAGGCCTGGGCCGAGGTCGATTTCCGGGTGGCGCGGATGGAGGAGGCGGAGCGGCTGGCGGCCTGGATGCGCGCCCAGACGCCGGTGACGCCGGGCACCAGCCTGGCCATCACGGGTGGCCTCAACCGGCCGCCGATGCCGCGCGACGAGGTCATGGCGCGCACTTTTCAGCGCGCCCAGCAGATCGCGGCCACGCTGGGTCTGCCGGTCGGCGAGGGGAGCACCGGCGGCGGCTCAGACGCCAATTTTGTCGCGCCGCTGGGGGTGCCGGTGCTGGACGGCCTGGGCGCGCTCGGCAACGGCGCGCACTCTGAACGCGAGCACGTGGTGATCAGCAGTCTGCCGGAGCGCACGGCCCTGCTGGCCGGGCTGCTCAGCGCCTGGTGAGGCCGGCCTGGCCGCCTCACTGGGGCGGCAGGCCGAGGTAGGCGCGCAGCTGGTCCACACTGGTGAACCAGCTGATCGTATTCAGGAACTCCGCCAAGGTGGCGCTGCGCCGCCGCAGCAGCCGCACCGCCGGGCCGATGGGATCAGCCCCGGACGCGCCGCCCCCCGGCGCGGCATTATACGCCCCGTAAAACGCAAAGTAGGCCTGGTTGAGCCGGCGCAGGCGGTAGCCGTTGTCCCAGAAGACCTGGCGGCGCGCCTCCATATAGGCCTCGGCCTCGGCCAGGCGTCCCTGTGCCAGCAGCTCATCGGCGCGCACACGCGTCTCGCGCATCGCGGCGCGGAAGTCGAAGGCCGGGGGCGACGCGGTCTCGGCGGCTGGGCGCTCGCGTCCGAGGAAGTTGCGAAAGGGCGCCGGGGCCGGGGCCAGGTCCGGGTAGTAGCGCCGCATCAGCAGCGCGCCGAGCTCATCCCCGAGCATTTCGGCCGTGGTCTCGTTGAGCGTGCGCAGTTCCGGCGACGTGTCATACAGCAGGCCCAGCGGCCGCAGCGTCAGGAAGTTGTGGATCCACTCGTGGGCCACCACAGACGTGATCCAGCGCAGGTCCGCGCTCTGGGCCACCATGGTGGGGTAGGTGCCGATGCCGCCGACCGGCGTGACCAGCGTCGCCACGTCCAGGCCGACGGCGGCGCGCGTCTCCAGGTCCACCTGCTGGTCCAGCGTCAGATCGCCGTCGATCATCTGAATGGCCACCTGCTCGATGCGGTCGCGCGGGGAGACTACCAGCGCCAGGGGCAGGGGCGTGATGTGGAAGGCCACCGGCGGCAGGGGCTGGCCGCCGGCGGTCAGCCCCTGCTCGGCCAGGATGACCGTGAGCTGCTCCTGCAGAATGGCCTCCACGGGCGGCTGCAAGGCGGCCAGTTGGGCGCGCAGCGCGGCCTGCTCGGCGCGCAAGGCGGTGGTGGCGGCGGCGGGGTCCGTCACGGCTGGGTCGGCGTAGCGCGTGGCGATCTCGCCCTCCACGCGGTTGAGGTGCTCGCGCAAGTCAAAGAACAGGCGCACCTGACGGCCGCGCTCGGTTTCGGTCAGGAAGCTCTGCTCGGCCACGCTGGCCTGGCCCAGCTTGACGCCCACCGCGGCCAGCGTCCATTCGACGAAGTCGAACTCGAGCCCGCGCGTGTAGGCGCGCACGCGCTCCGGCACAGCGGCGGCGTGGTGCGTGTCGCCAGTCAGCGCCAGGCTGAGGCTGAAGGTGGCCGCCAGCCAGGACAGGGCTGCCAGCAGAAAGTGGGCGCCGCGGCGCAGTTGCTCGCGCATGGCGCGGATCATAGCATAGCGCGATGCTATAATCGCGCCTTAATGAACTTCTTAGTCACCGGCGCGGCCGGTTTTCTGGGATCAGCTCTGGCCAACCATCTGGCGCAAGCCGGCCAGGCGGTGCGCGGCCTGGACGATCTCTCCTCGGGCGACCCGGCGGCCCTGCTGCCACAGGTGGCGTTCACGCGCGGCGACGTCAACGACCGGCCGCGGCTGTGGTCGCTGCTGCAGGGGGTCGAGTGCGTCTATCATCTGGCCGCGCGCGTGTCGGTGGCCGAGTCGGTGTTGTATCCGCGCGAGTACAACGCCGTCAACGTCGGCGGCACGGTCAGCCTGATGGAGGCCATGCGCGACGTGGGCGTGAAGCGGGTGGTGTTCGCGTCCTCCGGCGCCGTCTACGGCGAGCAGCCCGAGCAGCCGCTGCGCGAAGACAGGGTGCCGGACCCGCGCAGCCCGTACGCGGTGAGCAAGCTGGCGGCGGAGTACTACGTGCGCACCATCGGCGCGCTGTGGGGCATCGAGACGGTGGCCCTGCGCGTGTTCAACGCCTATGGTCCGGGTCAGCCGCTGCCGGCCTCGCATGCGCCCGTGGTGCCGCGGTTGATGCGCCAGGCGCTCACCGGCGGCTCGCTGGTGGTGCACGGCGACGGCCGCCAGACGCGCGACTACGTGTACGTGGATGATGTCGTCGAGGCGCTCGGGGCGGCCGCTACGGCCCAGGCGGTGGACCGGCTGGTGATCAATGTGGGCTCCGGCCACGAGGTCAGCGTCCGCGAGCTGGTGGCCGGCTTGCAGCACACGGTCGGCCGCCCGCTGGAAGTCCTCTTCAGCTCATCAGAAGGCGGCGGCGTCTCGCGCATGCGCGCTGACCTCACGCTGGCCGCGGCCAAGCTCGGCTTCCGGCCCAAGGTCAGCTTGGCCGAAGGGCTGCGCCTGACGCTCGAGCGTGATCCGCGTTTCGCGGCGCTGGCCGCCGCCCGCCGATGACTTCCCCTCTGCGCGTCTGTTTCGTCTGCATGGGCAATATCTGCCGCAGCCCGCTGGCGGAGGGCATCTTCCGGCAGCAGGTGACGGCGGCGGGACTGGCGGACCGCTTCGAGATCGAGTCAGCCGGCCTGGGGCCGTGGCATGTCGGCGACCCGCCAGACAGCCGCGCGCGCCGGGTGGCGGCCGCCCGCGGCGTCGTGCTGGCCGGGCAGGCGCGCCAGATCCGGGCGCGCGACTTCGGACGTTTGGATGTCATCCTGGCCCTGGACGCCGAGATCTACGATGATCTGCGGCGCCTGGCGCCGGGCGAGGCCGAGCGCGGCCGCATCCGGCTGCTGCGTGACTTCGACCCACAGGCGACGGGCGACAAGGACGTGCCCGACCCGTACTACGGTGACCTCCAGGGGTTTGAGCACGTCTTCACGTTAGTGGAGCGCTCGACCCGCGGCCTGCTGGCGGCTTTGACAGACGGCGCGCGCAGCCGGCCGGAGGCCGATGCTGCCTGAGCCTGTCCTGGCCTACCTGGAGGCGCAGGGGTGGGGCGGGGCCATCCGGCTGCAGGCAGTTGACGGCGGCTGCATTAACAACGGGCACGTCGTGGATTGCGCGCACGGCCCGCGCCTCTTCCTCAAGACCAACCCCAACCCGCCGCCAGACCTCTTCGCGCGCGAGGCCGACGGGCTGCGTGCCCTCCATCAGCCGGGGGCGCCGCGTGTCCCGCGGCCGCTGCTCGCCGGTCCGGATTTCCTTCTGCTGGAGTACCTGGCGCCGGCGCCGCCGGCCGCTGCCGCGTGGGAGACGTTCGGGCGCCGGCTGGCGGCCCTGCACGCGCCGGCCGGCCCGCACTTCGGCTTCGCGCACACCAACTACCTCGGCAGCACCCCGCAGCCAAACCCGCCAACCGCCGACGGCTTCGACTTTTTCGCCGAGCAGCGCCTGCTCTATCAGGGCCGTCTAGCGCGTGAACGCGGACACCTGTCAGGTGCCAGCCTGCGGGCGCTGGAGCGGCTGGCGGCCCGCCTGCGTGACCGGGTGCCCGCTCAGCCGCCCAGCCTGATCCACGGCGATTTGTGGAGCGGGAACGTGATCCCGGGTCCGGACGGCGACCTAAGCCTGATCGACCCGGCAGCGCATTATGGCTGGGCGGAAGCCGAGTTGGCGATGACGGCGCTGTTTGGGGGCTTTCCGGAGGCGTTCTACCGCGCGTATGCGGCGGCGGCCGAGGCGGGTGGGCGCCCGCTGGCCCAGGGATTCCGCCAGCGCTTCGGCGTCTACAACCTGTACCACCTGCTGAACCATCTGAACCTGTTTGGGGGCCATTACCTGGGTCAGGTCGAGGCTGTCCTGGCGGCCAACCGGTGACTGCCGGCGACTGATCTCAGTCAAATCCGATGACTATTGTCACTAAATCTGGCCCGGCTCTTCTGCCAAGATTACGGCCACTCGGAACGGTAAAGGCCAAAGCGGGTGGGAGGCGTGATGCGCTGGTTGGCGGACGAAATCGTTGGGCATCCCATACGCACAGCGGTCTGGTCGGCCCGGATCGCGCGGCGCCTGGGCTGGGGGTGGTCGCCGCTGCTCCTGCTGGTGCTGGCGGCGCTGCTGCACGATTTTGGCAAGCTGGTCATGCCCCGGCGGCTGCTCCACAAGGCCGGCGCCTTGCAGCCGGATGAGCGCGCCGTCGTCCGCCAACACCCCCTGCACGGCTACGCCTGGCTCTGCTTTGCCCCGCGCGCCATCACGGGCGTCATCCTCTATCATCACGAATGCTGGGATGGATCGGGCTATCCGCTGGCGCTGCGCGGCAGCGAGATCCCGGTGGCGGCGCGCATCGTGGCCGTGGCCGACGTGTACGACGCTTTGACCAGCGCGCGGCCCTACAAATCCGCCTGGGATGGACGCCAGGCCGTCGATCACATCGTGGGCGGGCGCGGCCGGCAGTTCGATCCGCGCGTCGTCGCGGCCTTCCTGGCGTTGGTCGATGAAGCGCCGCTGGCGGAACTGTACCCGGCGGGCACGCCGCTGGCGGACTCCGGCGACTAGCCCCGGCGGCTCAGGCGCCGCTCGTCACCTGATCGCTGAGTTGATCCAGGCGCGCCACCTCGGCGCGGGTCAAACGCCACCCCAGGGTGCCGGCATTCTGTTCGGCCTGGCGCGCATTCTTGGCGCCCGGGATAGGCAGCGTCCCCTTGCACAGGCACCAATTCAAAGCCACCTGCGCCGGCGTGCGGCCGTTGTGCGCCTGGCCGATCTCGCGCAGGGCGGTCACGAGCGGCTCCACCCGCTGCAGCACCCGCGCGTAGCGGCGGCCGCGCAGGCCGGGCGGCGGGTTCTGGGGCGTGTACTTGCCGGAGAGCAGGCCCTGCGCCAGCGGGCTGTAGGCGATGACGCGCACGTCCAGCTCCTGGCACAGCGCCAGCAGGCCGTTGTGTTCTATGTGCCGGTCCAGCAGGCTGTAGGGCACCTGATTGGCGGTGAGCGCGAGGCCGCGTGCTTTGAGGGCGGCGTAGGCGCGGCGGGTCTGGCCGGGGTCATAGTTGGAAACGCCGACGCTGCGCACCCAGCCCGCCGCGACGGCGTCCGCCATCGCGTCCATCCAGGTCTCAATCCGCACCGGCGGGAACGGCCAGTGCATCTGGTACAGGTCCACGGCGTCCACGCCCAGCCGGTCCAGGCTGGCACGCAGCGCCGCGCGCAGCTGGCCCTTGCTCACGCGCCACGGGAACGGGAAGAACTTGGTGGCCACCAGGGCGCGGAGGCCGCTGGACTGCAGGAACCGGCCCAGGAATTTCTCGGAGCGGCCCAGCCCGTAGACCTCGGCGGTGTCGATGAAGGTCACGCCAGCCGCCACGCTGACGTCGAACGAGGCGCGCAGGTCGGCTTCCGCGTAGCCGCGCCCGTAACCCCACATGAACTGGTCGCCCCACTGCCAGGTCCCCAGGCCGAACTCGATCTTGCGCAGCGGGTTGCTGCCGTTGGATGTCGCGCTCATCAGTTACTCCCTCTGACCTCCAATGATATCATCGCGCCCTGAGGTCCAGGCCGGCTTGTCCAAGCCGGGCGGCCTCAGTCTGGAATATCCCGGGCTCCCGGAACACCACCTGGCGCCGCGTCAGCGGAGACGTGGCCGGAAACGGCGGCGGGCGCAGAAACGTCGAGACGGCCAGTAACGGCCGTCTCGACGTTTAAGTGTGACGAGCGACGCGGCGGGTTTACATCAAGCCGGAGACGAGCGCCAGCAGCACGCCGCCGGCAATCACGCTGCCCAGCTGCCCGGCCGTGTTGGCGCCCATGGCGTGCATGAGGATGAAGTTCTCGAAATCCTCGTCCTGCGCCATGCGGGCCGCCAGGCGGCCGGCCATGGGGAAGGCGCTGATGCCGGCCGCGCCGATGAGCGGGTTGATCTGGCCGCGCGTGACGAACGACATCAACTTGCCAAAGAGCAGGCCGGCCACGGTGTCCAGCGCGAAGGCCAGCAGGCCGAGCAGCATGATCTGCAGCGTGGCCAGGTTGAGGAAGCTCTCGGCGCTCATGGTGGCGCCGATGGTCAGCCCCAGGAACAGCGTGGCGATGTTGATGATCTCATTCTGGGCGGCCTTGCTCAGGCGGTCCACCACGCCGCTTTCGCGCAGCAGGTTGCCGAGCATGAGCATGCTGATCAGGGGGGTGGCGTCCGGCACCAGCAGCCCGACCACCAGCGTCACCAGGATCGGGAAGATCACGCGGGCGCGCGGCGAGACCGGCCGGGGCGCGTACTCCATGCGGATGCGACGCTCGGCCGGCGTGGTGAGGAGCTTCATCAGCGGCGGCTGGATGATCGGGATCAGGCTCATGTACGAGTAGGCGGCCACCGCGATCGGCGCCAGGATTTCCGGCGCCAGCTTGGTGGCTACGAAGATCGAGGTCGGCCCATCGATGGCGCCGATCACGCCGATGGAGGCGGCCTGGTTGAGCGGGAAGCCGAGCACCGTCGCCAGCAGCAGCGTGCCGAAGATGCCGAACTGGCCGGCCGCGCCCAGGAGCACCATCTTGGGCTGGGCCAAGAGCGGGCTGAAGTCGATCATGGCCCCGACGCCGACGAAGATCAGCAGCGGGAAGAGCTCGGTGCGGATGCCGGCGTCGTAGAGCACGCGCAGCACGCCGCCGGCCTCGGTCATGCCGGTGAGCGGGATGTTGGCCAGCAGGCAGCCGACGCCGATGGGCAGCAGCAGCACCGGCTCGTACTCCTTGGCCACGGCCAGCCACACCAGCACGGCGCCGACGGCGAGCATGAAGGCATGGCCAAGCTGGAAATGGGCCAGCCCTTTGGTGAGTTCGGTGAAGAGCAGGGAGAAATCCATGAGCGTTGGGGCGGGCACTTAGCGCGGCGTAGGCGGGCCGGCGAGGTCAAAGGCCAACAGCGCCGCCACTGCGGGCTGGTCGCGCAGCCAGATGTGGAACTGATACGCGGTCGTCGGGTTGAGCGCCGGCGGCTGGCCGCGCTGGCCGAGCGCCACGCTCACCTGCCAGGCGCCGCCTGTGGGATGGACGCAGTCGGTGGGCCAATCCGGGATGAGCATCCCGCCGGCCGTGAGCTGCGTGAACAGGCAGGCCTCGTCCGGCAGGCTGGTGGTTCCGCGCAGGGTCACTTGGTCTGCCTGCACCTCCACCTGGTCGGCCGTGATCCGGCCGGTGTCCGGCGCAGCGGTGGGGCTGGCCGGCGCGCAGGCCGCCAGCCACAAGAAGCCCACCGCTAACGTGATCAGCCGGGCGGGCCGGGCACTAGCGCGCATAGTCCACCAGCGCTTCCTTGTGCTTGACCTGCTGCCCGACGATGACGCGGACGGCGCCGACGACGCCGGCGCGCGGCGCCCGGATCGGGCTCTTCATCTTCATGGCTTCCAGCACGCAGAGCTCCTGGCCGGTGGCGACCGTGTCTCCGGGCTGCACGGCAATCGACACGATCACGCCCGGGATGGGGGCGAGCACGGCGTCGGCGCCGGCGGCCCCGGGCGCGGCGGCGGCAGCGGCCGAGACGCTGGCCGGCGCGGGTGGCGCGGCCAGCCGGCGGGTGTCGCCGACCGGGGCCGCCTCGGCCGCCTCGGCGGTGGGTGATTCCGGCCAGACTTCAAAGGGCTCGCCGTCCACCAGAACGTGGATCGGCCGGCCGACCAGGTCGCCGACCTCGACGGAGAAGGAGCGGCCCTCAAGCTTGACGGTGTACTTCATCGGACGGGTCCTCGCTGGCTGAGCTGGTTGGCGCGCATGACGGCTTGCCACGCGCTGACGATGGCGGTGGGCGGCGGGGGCGGGACGTTGGGCTGGTCGCCGGTATCCCGCGCGGCCTGTTCGGCCAGGGCCAGGGCCAGGGCGGCGGCGGCGGCGCGCTGGCGCAGACCGTGCTCGGCCGCGGCGTCGCTGCGGCGCGGTTCGGCGTGGGCCGGGTCGGTCGTGACGCGCACCAGCAGCGACATCAGGCCCCAGAACAGCACGATGGCGCCGAAGACCAGGCTCATGCCGATCAGGGTGATTTGCAGGGCGAGTTGCAGGTTGGGGGTCATAGGCTTCTGAAGCAGGACTAAAGACGAAAGACGCCGGCGGGGGCTGGCGGCCTCCGGCCGAGGCCGTTCGTCAGACCGGGATGTTCCCGTGCTTGCGGCGCGGCGCCGGCGCGTACTTGTCCCGCAGGGCCGACAGCGCGGCGATGAGCTTGGGGCGCGTCTCGCGCGGCTCGATCACGTCGTCCACGTAGCCGGCGCTGGCGGCATGGTAAGGGTTGTTGAACTGGCGGCGGTAATCGGCAGCCAGACGGGCGCGCTCGGCGGCGGGGTCGGCGGCCCGGTTGATCTGTTCGCGGTAGAGGATGTTCACGGCGCCTTCGGCCCCCACAACCGCGATCTCGGCGCTGGGCCAGGCGTAGTTCACGTCGGTGCCCAGGTATTTGCTGCTCATGACCACGTAGGCGCCGCCATAGGCCTTGCGCGTGATGATGCTGATCTTGGGCACGGTGGCCTCGGAGTAGGCGTAGAGCACCTTGGCGCCGTGGCGGATGATGCCGCCGTGCTCCTGCGCCACGCCGGGCAGGAAGCCGGGCGAGTCGACGAACGTGATCAGCGGCAGATTGAAGCAATCACACATGCGCACGAAGCGCGTGATCTTGTCGGAGGCGTCGATGTCGATCACGCCCGCCATCACGCTCGGCTCCTGGGCGATGATGCCCACGCTGTGCCCGCCGATGCGCGCCCAGCCGACGATGGCGTTGCGCGCCCAGGTCGGCTGCAGTTCCAGGAAGGAGTCGGCGTCAGCCACGCGCGCGATGATCTCGTGCATGCTGTACGGCATGCTCGGGTCGAGCGGGATGAGGTGGTTGAGGGCCTCGTCCATGCGCAGCGGGCTGTCCGCCTCGGGCAGATGCGGCGGGGTCTCGACGTTGTTGGACGGCAGATAGCCGAGCGCCCGCCGGCAGAGGGCCAGCGCCTCGGCCTCGTTCGGCGCGGCCAGGTGGGCGTTGCCGCTGACGCTCAGGTGGATGTCGGCGCCGCCCAGATGCTCGGAGTCGATGACCTCGCCGGTGACGGCCTTGATCACCTCCGGCCCGGTCAGGAACATGTAGCTCTTCTTCTCGACCATGATGATCAGGTCGGTCAGCGCCGGCGAGTAGGCGGCGCCGCCCGCGCACGGCCCGAGCATGACGCTGATCTGCGGGATGACGCCGGAATACTGGGCGTTGCGCCGGAAGATCTCGGCATAGCCGCCCAGGGCGCGCACGCCCTCCTGGATGCGCGCGCCGCCCGAGTCGATCAGGCCGATGATGGGCGCGCCGTTGCGCAGGGCCAGGTCCATCACGCGGCAGATCTTCTGGGCGTGCATCTCGCCCAGCGCGCCGCCGTAGACGGTGAAGTCCTGGGCGTAAGCGTAGACGGTGCGGCCGTCGATCTGACCGTAGCCCGTGATCACGCCGTCGCCGTAGAAGGTGGCCTCCTCGTCGCCATCCTCGTGGCCGCGATGGGTGATGAAAGGCTCCAGTTCGTTGAAGGTGCCGGGGTCGAGCAATTGGTGCAGGCGTTCGCGGGCTGTGCCCTTGCCCTTGGCGTGTTGTTTGGCGACCCGGTCAGCGCCGCCGCCCTGCCGGGCGCGGTCGCGCAAGGCGCGCAGTTCGAGGATGCGGGGATCTTCAGTCATAGTCGGCTCAGTTCAGTCCAGGGTGCTCTGACGGGCCAGGCGCCGGCTCGGTAGCGCGGCCCGGCCCAGAGGGATAGACAGGTTCAGGACGTGGACGGCGGGATCTCGGCGGGCTGGGCCAGGCGGCAGTTGAGACCGCGCGCCTGGCACTCCGGGTCCAGCGCGCACCGCCAGGCCCGCACGGTGTAGGGCGCGGCGGGGCCCGGCGTGACGCCGTCGGCGTAGACGCGCTCTTCCACGAGATCGGCCTCCGCCCGGGCGCGGTAACACCACAGGCGGTCGACCGTCACCATCACCACGGTCGGCATCGGCGCCTCGGCCGTTCGGCTCACGGCTGGCTGAGCGGCCGGTCGTCGAACGGATCGAAGCTCGGGTTGAGGTAAGACCAGCGGCAGGCGTAGCCGAGTTGGTTGCACTCGCCCCCCAGCGAGCACTTGCGCGCCAGGATGCGGAAGGGCTGCCCGACGTCGGGCAGCGGATCGCTCAGGTAGAGCCGCTCCTCCAGCAGATACGCCGGCGCGCCGGTGCGCTCACACGTGATGGTGTCGATGGTCTCCCAGACAGTGTTGGTCATGGCGGGTCTCCTGCGCGAATAACGGGTTCAGGCGGTCACGGCCGCGGCCAAGGCCGCGCCGCGCCGCAGCGCCTGGCTGTTGGCGCCCAGCAAATGCCGATGCCGCTCCGGCAGATGGGCGGCCAGCGCCTGCTCCACGGCCTCGACCGGCAGCGCGCCGGTGGCCGCCAGCAGCGCGCCGGTCAGCACGATATTGGCCAGGCGCACATTGCCCAGCTCCTCGGCCACGGCGTTGGCCGGGATTGCCACCCGGCGCAGGTCGCTGCGTTCGGGCCGGCGCGTGGTCAGCGAGGCGTTGACGACCAGCACGCCGCCCGAGGCGACCAGCGGCTCGTACTTGTCCAGCGAAGGCTGGTTCATGGCAATGACGGCGGCCGGATAGCGGACCAGCGGCGAGCCGATCTCGTCGTCGGCGATGACGACCGTGCAGTGGGCGGTGCCGCCGCGCATTTCCGGGCCGTATGACGGGATCCAGGTGACGTGACGGCCGGAGTCCATGGCGGCGTAAGCCAGGATCTGCCCGGCGAACAAAGCGCCCTGGCCGCCGAAGCCGGAGATGATGATTTCGATCTGCATACGGGCTCCTCACGCGGGACCGTGAGCGTCGGCGGTTACAGGCGCTCGACGCCTTCCGCGAGTTTGTAGTCCCCGAGCGGATAGTAGGGCAGCATGTGGCTCTCGATCCACTTGAGCGCGTCCAGCGGCGCGATACCCCAGTTGGTGGGGCAACTGGAGAGCAGTTCCACCAGCGCGAAGCCCAGCCCGGCCTGCTGGACCCGGAAGGCCGTGCGGATGGCCTTCTTGGCGCGGTTGATCTCCTTGGGGTTGTGCAGGCTGCGCCGGACGACGTAGGCGGCGCCGGGCTGGGCGGCCAGCAACTCGGCCATGCGCAGCGGCATCCCCATCGTCTCCACGTCGCGCCCGCACGGCGAGGACGAGGTCTTCTGGCCGGGCAGGGTGGTGGGCGCCATCTGCCCGCCGGTCATGCCGTAGATAGCGTTGTTGATGAAGACCACGGTCAGATTCTCGCCGCGGCCGGCCGCGTGCATGATCTCGGCCAGCCCGATGGAGGCCAGGTCGCCGTCGCCCTGATACGTGAAGACGATCCGGTCCGGCAGGACGCGTTTGAGGCCGGTGGCCATCGCCGGCGCGCGCCCGTGAGCGGCCTCGGCGAAGTCCACGTTGAAGTAGTTGTAGGCGAAGACCGCGCAGCCCACCGGCGCCACGCCGATGGTCTGGGCGCGGATTTCCAATTCGTCGATCACCTCGGCCACCAGCTTGTGGGCGATGCCGTGGGTGCAGCCGGGGCAGTAGTGGGTCACCGTCTCGGTCAGCGCGGCCGGCCGCGCATACACGATCTCGTCTTGGACCGGCCCAGCTATCGAAGGCATTGTTGTCATGCGATCGCTCCATCCAGCGGCAGGCAGCTGACCGGCGAGTGGTGCGGAGTATGCCCGACCGTCTCGGCCAATTGCTTGATCTGCTCCAGGACTTCGTCCGGCAGCGGCACGACGCCGCCCATCCGGCCGTAGAACTTCACCGGGGCGCGCCCGTTTACGGCCAGGCGGACGTCTTCCACCATCTGCCCGGCGTTCATCTCCACCACCAGGAAGGCGCGCGCCCGCTGCGCCAGGTCAGCCAGGCGCTGCTCCGGGAACGGGAAGAGCGTCAGCGGCCGGTGCAGGCCAACCTTGAGCCCTAGCGCGCGCGCCTGCTTGACGGCCGTCTGCGCCACGCGCCCGGCCGTGCCGAAGCCGACCACGATGAGGTCGGCGTCATCCGTCTGATATTCGTGGTAACGCACCTCGGCGGCCTTGATCGCGGCGTACTTGGCCTGGAGTTTCTGGTTGAAGACCTCTTCGTCCTCGGGGACCAGATGGATGGAGGTGACCACGCGCTTGGCGCGGCCGCGCGCGCCGGTGAGGGCCCACTCCGGCTCGGGCCGGGCCGGGTCGCGCAGCGGCGGCAGTTCGGCCGGCTCCATCATCTGCCCCAGGCTGCCGTCCAGCAGGACCACGGACACCATCAGGTATTTGTCGGCCAAGTCGAAGGCCAGGCCGGTCAGGTCCACGGCCTCCTGCACAGTGGCTGGCGCCAGCACGATCATGCGGAAATCGCCGTGCCCGCCGCCTTTGACGATCTGGTGATAATCGCCCTGGGCGGGCGCGATATTGCCCAGGCCGGGGCCGCCGCGCATCACGTCGACGAGCACACACGGCACTTCGGAGCCGGCGATGTAGGACAGGCCTTCCATCATCAGGCTGATGCCCGGGCTGGAAGACGAGGTCATGACACGCTGGCCGGTGCAGGCGGCGCCATACACCATGTTGATGGCGGCGACTTCGCTCTCGGCTTGCAGGAAGGTGCGCTGCAGATCGGGCATCCGCCGCGCCAGGTATTCGAGCAGCTCGGTCTGCGGTGTGATCGGATAGCCGAAGTAGGCCTGCAGACCGGCGCGGACGGCGGCTTCGGCGATGGCTTCATTGCCTTTGAGGAGTTTTTTGGCCATAGCATTCACGGCAACCGGGCTGGCAGGTGGCCGCGCCGGTCGCGCGGAGGCAATTCAGGCGGTCGGCTGCATCGTCCGGCCGGCGGTGACCCGCTGATGGCGGCAGACCGTGATGCACGCGTCCGGGCAGATCACGGCGCACAAAGTGCATCCCGTGCAACGGCCGGCCGGGTCGGCGAATTGCGCGGGATGATAACCACGAGTATTGAGACGATCGGGCGCCATACTGATGAGCGTCTGCTGACACACTGAGACACACAAGGCGCAGCCTTTACAGCGAGCATCGTCAATGACGATGTGGCCTTTTGACATTAACGGCCTCCTTTGCCCAATTGTTCTAATTCAAGGATAGCCGTGGACCCGGTCATGCCGTAGTGTCCTCCGTCATTGCCTCTCACGGACAAAGCTCCCAATGGCGAAGACATAAGCGCAGCGGCCCGGCGCTGACAACCGGCACTTGGACAGGCCTTGATTGAGTCTCTGCTGAGGTCGACAGACTTCATCCACGAAGCGCAACGCTGAAACCGGTTCAACATCAGCTGGCGCAACCGCTAGGCACCCGGCTTGGCGGCTGGGCGAAGGGAGGTCCCCCAGGTTCCACAAAGTCATCGTCCCGCTCGACGGTTCGCCGATCGCGGAGGCCGCGCTTGAGCCGGCGGTGTCGGCAGCGTGACAGAGAAGGCGCTGGAGGCCGCCCATGGCCCGCTGTCAATTGTGCGGTCGAGCGCGGCGCCGGAGGAGGTTTGTTCAGGGCGTTGACGAGCGCGCCCGCCTGCTTCAGAATAGGGCTATCACTTCAGGAGGTAGACGATGACCACGACCCAAGGACCGGACATCAGCGCGGCTCAGGCCGAGGCCGCGCCCGCCGACCGCATGCGCGCGCTGATCGAGGCGCTCAGCGCCTACATGGAGTACTACCATGGCGGCGGCGTGGAACTGGTGAGCTTCGACGGCGACACGCTGCGCGTGAAGATGCGCGGCAATTGCCAAGGCTGCCGGCTGACGCCGCTGACCCTGCACGGCTGGATCGAAGGCACCGTGCGGCCATTCTTCCCCGAGATCAAGCACGTCGAGGCGGTTTAGACAGGCCGCGCCGGCCAGCGCGCACCGCTCAGACCTGAACACGAACGGGCTCCTCTACGGGAGCCCGTTCGCTTTTCAGTGGGCGGCTGCGCGCCGCTAAGGCAGCGCGTTGAGCCAATCCTGCAGCGCGGCCTTCTCGGCCTCCGGCGCGGCCTGCAGGGCCTGGTCGCCGAAAGCACGCGCCTGGACCAGGTCACCGGTCTGGCGATAGAGCTCGGCCAGCGCCCGGTAGATCTGCCACTGGTTGGGGCCGGCGTTCAGCTGCGCCACCTGCAGGTATTGGGCGATGGCCGGCTGGAGCTGCTGAGTGGCGACGTAGACGCTGGCCAGCCCCAGGCGCAGGTTCAGGGTGCTGGAGGCGCGCCCGCTGGCTTGGCCGATGTCCACGCCCCGCTGGTACGCCTCGCCGGCTTTCAGATACAACGCTTGCTGCGCGGCGGCGTCGCTGGTCTGGCGCGCCTGCCACTGGAACAAATCGCCCTGATACCAATACGTCTGGTCGAACTCCGGATCGAGCTCCAGTGAGCGGTCCAGGTAGGTCTGCGCCCGGGCGCCCTCGTCGAGCAGCTGCAGGCAGAGCAGCGCCCACTCGTTCCACAGGCCGGCGTTGTTCGGGCTGAGGCTGGTGGCCTGGCGGTAGAACTCGTCGCCCTTGGCCGCGCGCTGGGCGCGCAGGGTCGGCTCGGTGCTGAGCACGGCCCACTGCCGGTTGAGGCGCGCCAGGTTGGCGGTGTGATCGGTGTTGAGCGGGTTGAGCCGGCGCGCTTGCTGCAGCTCGCCCTCGGCCGTGGCGAAGAGCGCGTCGCGTTGCTCGGTGGCCACCGTGCCGCTGGCGTTGAGATAGGCGCGGCCCAGAAACAGGTAATAGAAGTCCTGGCTGGGGGCCAGCTGCAGCGTGCGTTGGAAGAGCGGGATGGCCACCTGCGGCTGGCCTTGCTCGTCGAACTGCAGGCCGGTCTTGTAGATCACGTCGGCCTGGATGACCTGCAGGTTGAGGGTGATGGTGGCGAGCACGGCGATGACCGGCAGGACCAGGTAGGCCAGCCAGGCCAGCGGCGAGGCGCCGCGGCCGCGCGTCGCCGCCGGGCGTCCGAGCGTCAGCACCCAGCTCCAGCCCAGCAGGAGCAGGGCCACGATCAGGTAGTACACGGCCAGCACGCCGGCCACCAGCCCGACCGAGGTCTCCAGCTCCGCCACGGTGCTGGGCGTGAAACTGGCGATGCGCGCCATGACGCTGCCATGGATGAGCAGCGCCAGCAGGGTGACCAGCAGCCCCAGCCCAAGGCTGGCCGCCAGGCCGCTCAGCCAATTCGGGCGCGGCCGGTCGCGGGTCTCCTCCAGATAAGCCAGGGCGCCGCCCATGAGCCAGGTCAGCAGGATCAGGCCGAGGACGCCGAAGGACGGGCGCGTGCCCTCGGCCGTGGGCAGCAGGGTCAGCGCGTTCCACAGGATCGTCAGGGTGTCGGTGGACCGGCTGGGGTTGTTGATGAAATTGAAGCCGACCGTGATCAGGATTGGCGCCAGCAGACCGAGCGTCAGGCCGACCGGCCGGAACAGCTCGTCCTCGCCGCCGGCCGTCTCCACGGTGGTGGGCCGCCGCCGGCCAGCCCGCGCGCTGCGCCCGGCCGCGGGCGCCGCCGGGGCCGGAGTCACCGGCGCGGTGGCGGAGGCCGGCCCGGGCACGAACAGGTAGCCGAGCACCAGCATCGCGCCCAGGAAGACCCAGAAGTGCGTGCGCGTGGACACGATGGCGATGCCGAAGTGGATCTCGGTGAAGTGCGCGACGATGGCCGCGAACAGGCTGATCAGGGCCACCGCCCGCCAGGACTCAAGCGCCGGCGCGCCGGCGTCCGCGCTCGGCAGCAGCGCGTACAGCGTCAGGAACGCGATCAGGCCCAGCACCATCCCGAAGGGCAGGCTGACGCCGAAGAATTGCGGCCCCTGCCAGGCCACGAAGCCAATCGCGCTGACCAGGCCGCCGCCGATGACGAGCGCCAGGAAGACGTTGCGCCGCGCGGGCGTGCCGATCAGGCCGAGCCACTTTAGGCTGGCGTAGAAGATCGTGACGAACAGGCTGAGCTGCGCCAGCAGTCCGAGGATCCCGGTGAAGGCCAGCGCGTCGAAGGTCTCGTTGTGCGAGCGGTCCGGCGAAGCGTTGCGGGCCTCCAACTGCGCCAGTTCGGCGGGATAAAAGCGGTTGTAAGCGACCAGCATGGCCTCCGGCCCGTAGCCCACCAGCGGCCGGATGGCGTTCCAGAGGTCGGGCGTGCCGTCCGGCGTCTGCAGCGGCTCGTGCGGCGTCATCATCTCCACCACGCCGCCCCAGATCAGCACGCGCACGCGTCCGGTGCCGGTCTGGCCCTGGATCTCGTCGAAGACACGCGCCAACCGGTTGAGGCCGCGCACCTCGGCCAAACCGCCGAGCGGCGAGTTGGGCAGGTTCAACACCAGGATGAAGGCCGCGAAAGCCACGCCCAGGCCGACCGTCGTCAGCACCAGCCAGCGCTGCCGGTAGTGCAGGGCCAGCAGAACGAAGAAGAAGAAAAAGCCGGCCACCAGGCCCAGTTGCGGGCCGCGGCTCTGCGTGAACCAGATCGCCACCAGATTGACGGCGAAGATGAAGACGTACAGGGCCGCCCGCACGCTGTGCAGCACCAGGCGGTCGGTGGCGGCCATGACCGCGCGGAAGGAGGCCACGACGCGGCCCAGCACCAGCATGGCGGCCATGATCAGGTAGGCGGCCAGGAAGATGGCGTTGCCCATGTGGCCGGTGACACGCTCGACCGTGTCGCCGCCCCAGGGCAGCGGGTCCAGGCGGTAGCGCTGCAGGATGCCGTAGACGCTCACCGGCAGGCTGGTGACCGCCACCACCGTGATCAGGCGCTCCACCTGGCTGCGCCGGCGCAATTGCCCGGCGACGGCCGCGAACAGGACCAGGTACGAGAACGTGGAGAAGGTGCCCTGCAGGCGCTGGTACGAGCCCCACAGGCTGATGTTGGGGGCGATCGACAGGGCCGTCGAGATCACGTAGGCCAGCGCCAGCGCGCCCACCGGCACCAGGAGCGGCAGGCGGCGCCACTCCGCCGGCGAACGCCACCAGCCGGCCGGGAGGCGCTCAGAGCGCAGGCCGCCCTCGCTGACCAGCTTGATCAGCCAGGCGGCCAGCGTCACCAGGGCCAGCGAACGCACCAGCGCGATCTTGTCTGGCTCGAAGACGCGCGACGAGTAGATGTTGAAGAAGAGCGGAGACACGATCAGGGCCAGAAGCCAGGCGGCCTCCATCACCCCGTCACAGAAGCGGCTCAGTCGATTGGGCATAGCGGTATGTTACTCGTGCCCGGCGCTGGACGCCAGTACCCCGTCTATTTGATTAAGAGGGACACTGACTGGCCGCGTCACGATAACTCAACGCGACGCTGGTCCCTCTATTCTAGAGGGACGGGGCACCAGGGCTTCAACATAGACGCGCTCGACGCGGTCCACCATCGTCGCCAGCGTAAACTCGGCCAGCGCCCGCGCCCGGCCGGCGGCCCCCAGCTGCGCGCGCCAACCCGGATCCGCCAGCAGCTGGCCCAGCGCGGCGGCCAACGCCTCGGGCGCGCGCGGCGGCACCACCCGGCCCGTGAGCATGTCCTGAACGACGTAGGACGTGCCGGTGCCGATCTCGGTGGTCAGGCATGGCCGGCCGCTGGCCATTGCCTCCACCAGCACGGTGCCGAAGGACTCGGCCCGCGATGTGGACGGCAGTACGAACACGTCGGCGGACCGGTACAGGGCCGGCAGGTCGGCGTCCGGCACATTCCCGAGGAAGCGCACGCGCTCGGCCAGGCCCAGGCTGGCGCTCAGGGCCTGCCACTCGGCCCGCAGCGGCCCATCCCCGGCGATGAGCAGGCGCGGCTTCCCCGGCACCGCCGGCAGGGCGCGCAGCAGGTCGTCCACGCCCTTGTAGTGGCGCAGCTGGCCGACGAAGAGCAGCGTGCCCGCGCCGTCCGCGGGCGCGTCCACCAGCGCCGGCCCGTCCGGCGCAAAGCGGTTCACGTCCACGCCCAGCGGCACCACCCGGATCCGGTCGGCGACGTGGCGCAGGTACGGCGACGTCCGCGCGAAGTTGGGCGTGGTCGCCAGCACGCGCGCCGCCCTGCCCAGGATGGCCCGGAACAGCGGCCCGTACAGGCCCATGATTAAGCGCTGCGAGGTGCGGGTGACGTCGGCCTGGTAGCTGACCACGTACGGCCGCCCGCGCCCGGCCAGCCATTGCGCCAACTCGCCGACCGGGTAGGGCGATTGCAGGTGGGTGAGGTCGGGCCGCAGGGCGGCCAGGCGCCGGGCGAAGTCCGGGCTGAGCGGCGTGGAGGCCACCGTGGCCAGGCGGCCGGCCTTGATCACGCGCACGCCGTTGATCTCGGCCTCGGTCGTCCGCGGGCCGCGCCCGGTCACCAGCACCGTGACGGTGTGGCCGCGCCGGGCCAGGGCCTCCGCCAGGGCGCGGATGTGGTTCTCGATCCCGCCGACGACCGGGAAGTAGTCTTTGTAGACGTGCAGGATGTGCATGGCGGTCAGGGCGTGTCGGCCAGGGCGCGATACACGCCCAGCGTCTGGGCGGCGGCGCGGGGCCAATTGTATTCGCGCGCCCGCAGCAGCCCGCGCTCGCGCAGGGCCGTCAGGGTGCTTGGGCTCTCCAGGGCCTCGACCAGCGCGTGCGCGATGGCGGCCGGATCGCGCGGGTCGAAGTAGACGGCCGCGGTCTGCGCCAACTCGCGCAGCACCGGGATATCGGCGCAGGCCACGGGCGTGCCGCAGCCCATAGCCTCCAGCACCGGGAAGCCGAAGCCTTCCACGAGCGCCGGCTGCACGTACAGGCGCGCGCCCGCGTACAGCAGCGGCAGGGCCTCATCGGGGACGCGCCCCAGGAAGCGGACGCGGTCGCCCAAAGGCGCGGCGGCCGCGCGCATGGCGGGATAGCGCGGGTCTTCCGGCCCGGCGATGACGAGCGCGGGCGCGCTGGCCGGCAAGGCGCCGTAGGCCCGGATCAGCGCCGGCAGGTTTTTGTGCGGCTTGTTGCTGCCCACGAAGAGCAGATAGCCGGCCGGCAGCTGCTGCGCGGCGCGATAGCCGGCCACGGCCTCGGCTGCGGGCGGCGCGAAGTGCGCGGGCAGGCCGGGCGCCACCACCGTGATCCGGTCGGGCGCCAGGGGGAAACGTTGCAGGAACTCGGCGCGCGCGGCCTGGCAGAGCGTCACCACGCGGCCGGCCGTCCAGATCGCCAGCTGATGGGCGGCGCGGTAAATCAAGCGCTGCGCGGCCGAGTAGCCGTCCGGGGCCAGGAACGGGATCGTGTCGTAGACGGTGACTACGGTCGGTGTGCCGGGCGCGTAGGGCATCAGGTAGAACGGCGAGTGGTATACGCGCGCGCGCAGGCGGCGCAGACGGGCCGGCACGATCCACTGCTGGGCCAGGCTGCGCGGCGTGTGCGGCACGGCCACGCGCCGGGCCGGCAGCGCCCACAGGTCGAACTCGGGCGCGCTCTGCAGCGGGTTGACGATCAGCGTCAGGTCGGTCAGGGCCGCCAGGGCGCGGGCCAGTTCAAACGTGTAGCGCCCGATGCCGGGATAGTGGGCGTTGGCGGTGCGCGCGTCGAAGACGAAGGTGCCCATTTAGGCGCCCGCCTCCGGCGTGCCGCGGAGGCCCAACTCGGTGTAGAGCGCCAGCGTGCGCCGGGCAGCGGCCTCCCACGTGAACTGGCGGGCGCGGGCCAGTCCGCGCGCGCTCAAATCGGCGCGCCAATCCGCGTCGCTCAAGACGCGCTCCAGCGCCTGGGCCCAGGCGGCCGGATCGTGCGGCGGCAGCAGGACACCGGCCGCGCCCACCACCTCCGGCAGGCTGGAGGCGTCCGAGACGACCACGGGCGTGCCGCAGGCCATGGCCTCCAGCGGCGGCAGGCCGAAGCCCTCGAACACCGACGGATAGGCGAAGGCGGCGGCGCCGCGGATCAGGGCGGGCAGGTCTTCATCCGGCACGAAGCCGGGCAAGACCACCTGATTCTCCAGGCCCAGGGCGCGCAGGCGATCGAACACGCTCTCGTACAACCAGCCCTTGCCGCCGGCCAGCACCAGGCCGACACCGGGGTGGCGCGCCCGCAGCGCCGCATAGGCGTCCAGCAGGGTCACCAGATTCTTGCGCGGCTCGAGCGTGCACACCGACAGCAGATAGCGTTCCGGCAGACCGTAACGCTGACGCAGTTCCGCCAGCCGCGCCGGGTCGTCCGCCGGCTGGAAACGCGGCTCCACGCCCTCCGGGATGACCACCACCTTGGCCGGGTCCAGCCGATAGAAGCGCAGCGCGTCGCGGCGCGTGTTCTCGGAGACGCAGATGACGCGGTCGGCGCGCGCCAGGAAGCGCGGCATCATCACGGTCAGGTAGACGCGGTTTTGCAGCAGGTGGTGCTGCGGGAAGAGCAGGTAGGCCGTGTCGTGCAAAGTGAAGACGGAGCGCGCGCCGGGCAGCACGGGCAGCAGGTGCTCGGTGGCGTGGAAGACCGTGACCCCCGGCAGCGCCCGGCGCATATCCGGCCCGCCGAAGTACGACCAGGCCGCGCGCAGCCGCCAGCGCTTGCGCGGCAGGCCGGCCGTGTAGGTGGGCAGCGCGCTCAGCGGCGGCTTCAGGTGTGACTCGCGCGGATCGTTGAGGAAGGCCGCCAGCGGCACGCCGAGGTCCAACAGCGCGCGGGCCAGGCTGGCGGCGTAGCGGCCCAGCCCGGCGCGCTCGTGCGCGGCCGCGGAGAGATCAAAGCACAGGCTCATGATGATGTCGGCGCGGCGCTGACCCGTCGATACAGGGCCAGCGTCTGCGCGGCCATATGGGGCGTGGAGAACTGCGCGGCCGTCGCCTGGGCGGCTGCCCGCCAGCGCGCGCGTTCGGCCGGCGGCAAAGCGAGCGCGGCGTTGAGCGCCTGGGCCAGGGCGGGCGCGTCGGCAGGCGGCACCAGCCAGCCGGTGCGGCCGGGCTGGATGACCTCCGGCGCGCCGCCCACCGCCGTGGCGACCACGGGCAGGCCGCAGGCCAGCGCGTCCACCAGGGCCAGCGCAAAGCCCTCGGCCAGCGAGGGCAGGACGAAGACGTCGCCGGCCGTGAGCACGTTGGCGAGATCGGGCCGGTGGCCGAGCAGGCTGAAGTGCGCGTCCAGGCCGGCCGCCGCGATCTGGCGCGCCACGGCGCCGCCGTCGTCGGTGTCTCCGGCCAGGATGAAGTGCGCGTGCGGGTGGCGCGCCAGGATAGCCGGGGCGGCCTCCACCAGGTAGCGCTGGCCCTTGTTCGGGGCCAGGCGGGCGGCGGTCACCACCACCGGCTGCGCGGCGGTCAGGCCCAACTCCTGACGGAGCGTGGAGGCCGGGGCCGACCGTAAGGCGTCCAGGTCGGTGCCGTTGTAGATCACGTCGATCCGGCCGGGCGGCAGGCCATAGTCCTGCGTGAGGCAGGCGGCGCTCTGGCGCGAGACGGCGACGACCCGGGCCGCGCCGCGCCGCGACCAGCGGAACAGTGTCGGCAGGGCCGGCGCCAGCCAGCGCGGCACCTGCACATCGGCCACGGGCGTGGCGCGCTGCTCGACGCAGATCAGCGGCACGCGCCGGCCGCCGAGCGCGAAGGCCAGACCGATCCCGAGCCGGCTGGCTGGATGGTTGGAGACCAGGTGGACGACGTCCTGCTGGTCGGCTAACGCCCGCAGGATTGGGGCGAGGCCGGGCAGCGCGCGGGCCTGGTCGAACGGGAACGCGCGCACCGTGGCCCAGCGGCCCAAATGCGCGCGCAAATCCTCCAGGGCCGGGTGGCTGGCGGCCGCGACCGTGAACGCGCAGTCCTGGGCCAGGGCCCGCGTCAGCCGCTCCACGTACAACTCGGCGCCGCCCACCAGGCGCGCCGTCATCACCACCAGCACCTTCACGCCGGCCTCCGCGCATAGGCTTCCAGGCCGAGGGCGCTGTCGTCGCCGGGATGCCGCGCGTGGTGCCAGGCGCCGGCCAGCGCGCCCGCTACGCGATAGAGCAGCGACGTCACCGGCCAGAGCGGTGTCCGCGGCGCGGCGCCGTCGCCCAGGAGGCCGCGCAGCCGCTGCAGGCGGGCCAGCCCCTGCGGCGAGAGGTCCAGCGGGCGGGTGCGCACGATCTCGACCTGAGTGAAACCCGCGCGCGCCAACAGATCGCGCAGGGTGGCCTCCGTGAAGTAGAGCACGTGCACGGGCGGCTTGAACTCGCTCCACCACTCCGGCCGGCGCTGGGCCTGCCAATGGCCGGTGTTGGGCGTGGAGAGCGCCAACAGGCCGCCGGGCCGCAGCCGGGCCGTCGCCTGGCGCAGTGTCTCCAGCGGCGCGGGCAGGTGCTCGATCACTTCCCACAGCGTGACGGCGTCCAGCGAGCCGGGCGCGTAGGCCTCGGCTTCGAAGCTGGGCCGGACCTCCAGGTGAAGCGTCTCACGCGCGTAAGCGGCCATGGCCGGCGCCACCTCCACGCCGCGCACGTCCCAGCCGCGCGCGCGGGCAGCCGCCAGGAAGAAGCCGGCCGCGCAGCCGATATCGAGCAGACGCCCGCGGCCGCCCAGGCGTCCCTCGAGCACGGCCAGGCGCCGCGCGGCCTCGCGCTCGATGGCGCCGCGCTGCTGCAGATAGTCGCTGGCGTAACCGCGCGCGTCGGCCTCGAAGTAGGCGGGGCTTTGATACAGCTGCGCCAGGGCCTCGGCGGACGGCCGGTCGTCTAGGTACAGCAGGCCGCATTGCGCGCAGCGCACGATGGCGTACGCGCCGGCGGGTGTGTGCTTGACGAAGTAGGGCCGGGTCTCGCTGTGGCCGCAGGTGGGGCAGGACATCGCGGCGTTATCCCGGCCGTTCGGCCGTGACCACGTAGTTGTACGTGTCGGCCGGATCGGAGAAGACGCGGTCCAGCAGCGGGACGAGGCTGTTGACCAGCAGGCTGCCGGCGACGCTGACCGCACGGCTGAGCGCCCAACCCGGCGAGCCGCGCCGAAAACGCGGCCGCCATAGCCAGTTGTTGACGATCTGGCCGACGAGCAGCCAGGCGCCGCCCTGCGGCCGGCACTCCAGCACGCGCAGACCGGCGCGGCCGAAGAGGTGCGCCAGCCCGTAGCGCGTGTAGCGGTAGTAGTCGTGCGGCTCCTCGTGCAGGCGCCAGGCCTGCGGCGCGGAGAGGACCACGCGCCCGCCGGGGCGCAGCACGCGCGCGATCTCGTCCAGCACCGGGCCGGGTTCGGGGACGTGTTCAAGCACCTGCGTGCACAGCACGCTGTCGAAGCTGGCCGACGCGAACGGCAGGGTGCCGGCCACGCCCACCACCTGCGCGCGGCTTCCCGCCGGGTCGCGGTCGTAGGGCACGTAGGCGGTGATGTGCGGCAGCAGCGCGCGGTACGGGCTGTTGCCGCAGCCCAGGTCGAGCAGGCGGCCAGTCAGCGTGGCGCCGGCGTCCGCCAAATCACGCTGCAGCGCCGTGCCGGCCAGGTAGTCCACGGACCAGCGCGGCAGGTTCAGCGAGGTCTTGCGCCGCAGCACTTCGGTCGGCACGGCTGGTTCACCCCTGGCCCAGCAGAGCCGCCACCACGCGCTCCTGGTCGGCCGGGGCCAGCTCCGGGTAGATCGGCAGCGACAGGATTTCGGCGGCGGCGCGCTCGGTCTCGGGCAGGGCGCCGGCGGGCACATTCAAGAACGCGAAGGCCGGCTGGCGATGGAGCGGGATGGGATAGTGGATGCCGCTCTCGATGCCGTCCGCAGCCAGGCGCTGGCGCGCCGCCGCGCGGTCTGACACGCGCACCACGTAAAGATGGTAGACCGGCTCGCAGCCGGGGGCCGTGAACGGCGCCGCGACCGGCGTGCCGGCCAACCAGCGGTCGTAGCGCGCGGCGATGGCCTGGCGGGCCGCGTTCCACTCGGCCAGGTGCGGCAGCTTGGCGCGCAGCACCGCGGCCTGCAGCGTGTCCAGGCGCTCGCCGTAGCCGACCACGGCGTGTTCGTACTTGGCGCGCTGGCCGTCCGGGCCCACACGCCGGCCGTGGTCGCGCAGCTCGCGCACGCGCTCGGCGATGGCCGGATCGTCGGTGGTCACGGCGCCGGCGTCGCCGTAAGCGCCCAGGTTCTTGCCGGGGTAAAAGCTGAAGCAGGCCGCGTCCCCGAGCGGGCCGACCGGGCGCTCCTTATAGCGCGCGCCGTGCGCCTGGGCGGCGTCCTCGATCACGGCCAGGCCGTGCCGGCGGGCGATGGCCCGGATGGCGTCCAGGTCGGCCGGCTGGCCGTAGAGGTGGACGGGAAGGATGGCGCGCGTCCGGGCTGTGATCGCGCCCGCCAGCCGGGCCGGGTCCAGGTTATAGGTGCGCGGGTCGATGTCGACGAAGACCGGCGTGGCGCCGGCATGCAGGATGGCTTCGGCCGTGGCGCAGAAGGTGTGGGCGACTGTGATGACCTCGTCGCCGCGCCCCACGCCGCAGGCCTGCAAGGCCAGCTGCAGGGCGACGGTGCCGGAGGCCACGCCGACGGCGTAACGCGCGCCGCAGAAGGCCGCGAACTCGTCCTCGAAGGCGCGCACATCCGGGCCGTTGATAAAGGCCGTGGTCTCCAGGACGCGGCGCAGAGCGGCGTCGACCTCGGCCTGGATGGACGCGTACTGCGCGCGCAGATCGACCAGCGGGATCTTGTTCATGCGGCTTCGGCGTAATCCGGGATGTCTTGGATGGTCTTGAAGACGCGGGCCGGGTTGCCGGCGACGACGGCGTTGGCGGGCACGTCACGGGTGACCACGGCCCCGGCTCCCACCAGCGCGCCGGCGCCGATGCGGACGCCGGGCAGCAAGACCGCGCCGGCGCCGATGCGCGCCCGGCGCTCGATATAGACGCCCTGCAGGTTGGCCTTGGCGCGCGGGGATTGCGGGTAGCGGGCGTTGGTGACGACCACGCACGGCCCGATCCAGGCCTCGTCTTCCAGGACCGAGAACTCGGGGATGAAGGCGTTGGAGTGGATGCGCACGCCGTCGCCGAGACGGACGTGGTGCTCCACGAGGCTGTGGCTGCCCACGCTCACGCGGTGGCCGATGACGTTGTCCTCGCGCAGCAGCGCGCCGTGGCCGGTCTGAAAGTCGTCGCCGATGAGGTTGCCGGCGTAGAGCACGGTGTGCGAGCGCAGGTTGGCGCGCGCGCCCAGGACGGTCCGGACCGTGGCCGGGTCCTGACCGTGGGCCAGTTCGCCCACGATCACGAAGGCGCCGATCCGGGCGTCGGCGCCCAGCTGCACGTGCTCGGCCACCAGGCTGGTGGGGTGGCGGGTATCAGACATGCTTCACCTCCACTTCCTGGCGGCGCTCGGCTGACGCGTACATGGCCAGCACCAGGGCCAGCGACCGGCGGCCCTCGCGTCCGTCGGTCTGGGGCGGCCGGCCGGCGCGGATGGCCTGGACCGTGTCCGCCAGCACGGCGCGGTGGCTGTCGCCGTAGACGGAGGGCGGATCGACGGTTTCCATCGCCAGCAGTTGGCGCTCCTGCTCCAACTCGCCGGCCACCTTCCACAGCACCGTCCGGTTGAGGGCCGTGCCGCCGACCTTAACGGAGCCGCGCGTGCCGAAGAGCGCCACCGAGCCTTCCAGGTTTTCCGGGTAGGTGACGGTGGAACCCTCCACCACGCCCAGCGCGCCGGACGCGAACTCCAGCGTCGCCAGGCCGATGTCTTCCATCTCCATGGTGTGCGCGAGCGTGGCCGTGCGCGCAAAGACGCGGCGCACATCGCCCATCAGCCACTGCAGGGCGTCGATGTGGTGGATCGACTGGTTCATCAGCGCGCCGCCGTCCAGGGCGCGCGTGCCGTGCCAGCCGTCCTCGTAGTAGTTCTGCGGCCGGTACCAGCGCACGGTGGCGTTGCCGAGCAGCAGGCGCCCGAGCTGGCCGGCGTCCACCACGCGCTTGAGCTCCTGCATGGGCGGGTTGTAGCGGTTTTGCAGGACGACGGTCAGGTTGACGCCGGCCCGCGCGCAGGCCGCGATCAGCGCGTCGGCGTGATCCAGGTCCAAAGCGATGGGCTTCTCGACGACGACGTGCTTGCCGGCCTGGGCGGCCGCGATGCCCATCTCGGCATGCAGGCCGCTGGGCGTGCAGAGGCAGACGACGTCGATGTCACGGCGGTCGAGCAGGCGGCGGTAGTCGGTCTCGACCAGGCTGACGCCGTACTCGTGGGCCAGGTGCTGGGCGCGGCGCTCGATCAGGTCGGCCACCGCGACCAACTGGGCCTGCGGCTGCAAGTCGCGCAGGGATTGAGCGTGGCGCGGGGCGACGCGGCCGCAGCCGATGAGGGCGAAGCGCAGAGGTTCAGGCATGGCGGTGCTCATAGCAGGGCGGCGAAGAGTGCCAGCATGGGCTGGACGCGGCTGGCCCAGGTGTGGTCGCGCAGGACGCGGGCGTGGCCGGCCTGAGCGATGCGGGCGCGCTCTTCCGGCTGGGCCAGATAGTAACGGATTTTCTCCAGCATCTCGGCCGGGGTCTCAAAGCACACGATCTCGCGGCCTTCTTCAAAGAACTGCGGCACGCTGGGCACGCGCTGGAGTAATTGGAAGACGCCGCAGGCCGGCAGTTCGAAGGCGCGCACGTTCAGGCCTTGGTCCAGCTCGCCGGGCTGATGGTCCACATGGAAGTTCAGGCCGATCCTGGCCGCGCACAGTGCCTTCACCTGTTCCTCGCCCCAGACCTGTCCCTGCCAGACATCCAGGATCGGGCTGCCCACGAAGTGCTCGCGATAGCCGCCCCAGATTTTCATCTGCACGCCCTGGCGCAGCGCGTGCTCGACCATGGCGCGGCGGGATTGGTGAAAGCGCTGGCTCAGGCCGCCGATGAAGCACACGTCGGCGCCGTAGCGGGCGCGCTCGGCGTCGGTGAGCGCCAGCGGGCGGTGGACCTCCGGATCGATGCCGATCGGCACGTACTCGATCCGGCCGACCGCGCCGGCGGCGCGCAGTCCGTCGGCCAGGTTGGCCGGCTGCAGGATCAGGTCGAAGTAGGGCAGGTTGGCCCGGTCCCGCTCCAGCATGGTCGTGGCTGGCAGTCCGCACCACTGCGCCAGGCGCCGGCCGCGCGCCTTGAGCGCCCGCAGCGTCCCTGGCCGCAGGCTGCTGCCCAGCGGCACGAAGACCACGTCCGGGTCGAAGCGCGCCACCTGGCGCAGGACATCCTGCTGCAACAAGGCGACGTCCACCTGCGACGCCCACAACGCGGCGCGCAGGAGTTTGCCGGCCGCGAGCGGCAGGCGGGCGCGGCGCGCCTGCGGCAGGAGGAAGCTGCTGCGCAGGTCGACGTGCACGGTGTGGCCCAGCCGCCGCCACTCGCGCACCCAGGTGTGGAGCGTGTGCTGGGTGCGCAGCAGGTGATCGTCGAAGGAGCCGCCCTGCCGGCGCCAGGCCGCATGGGCCGACTCGGCGTAGCCGCGGTCGACCTTGTAGTACAGGTAGATCTTCATCGCGCCAGCATTCTAAGCCAGAGCTCGGCGGCGGCCCAGCGCCAGACGGCGGCGGCCGTTGGCGCGTCCTGGGTATAGGCCGGGGACTGCAGGGTCTGGCGCACGGCCGCCAGGTCCAGGTAGGCGGCGGCGCGCGGCGTATCCTGGAACAGCGCGGCCAGGGTGGGGTGCAGGGCGCGCAGCCAGGCGCGTTCGGGCGTGGCGAAGCCCTTCTTGTCGCGCCGCCACGTGATCGCGTCCGGCAGTTGGCCGTGCAGGGCCTGGCGCAGGACGTGTTTCGACCAGCCCTGATGGATGCGGGCGCCGGCCGGCAGCTGCGCGACGTATTCGGCCACGCGCACATCCAGGAAGGGCGTGCGCGCCTCGATCGAGAACGCCATTGCATTGCGGTCCTCCGACCGCAGCAGCCGCGGCAGGTTGTGGCGCGCGAGCGTGTTGAGATGGCGCGGCAGGTTGGCCTGGCCGGCGGCGTCGAAGTTGAGCGCGTGCCGCTGGATCGCGGCCTGGGCCGCCTCGGCGGACAGGCCCGGCATGCGTCCGGCGCGGCGGGCCTGGAGCTGGCGCTGCCACGCGGCCGGCAATTGGCGCGCGGCCGTCCGCGCCAGCACCTCGCCCAGCGGGCGCGCCCCGACGGCGGCGATGGCGTTGGCTTCGCGCGCCAGGCGCGGCCACTGGCCGGCGCGCAGGAGCTGGCCCAGGTAGATGTCGTAGGGCAGATAGCCGGCCAGCAGTTCGTCGGAGCCCTGGCCGTCCAGCGTGACGGTGACGCCCTGCGCGCGCGCCAGGCGCATCACGCACCACTGCGCGTACATCGACGTCGTGATCGGCGGCTCGTCGTGGTGCCAGAAGAAGCGCTCCAGGTCGGCGGCCAGCGTCTCGGCCGTCGGGAAGGTCTGGTGCCACTCCGCGCCGGTCTGGTCGACGATCAGGCGCGCAAACGCGCGCTCGTCGCTCTCCGGGTCGTCGTAGGCGGCCGTGAAGGTCTTCTGGTGTTCGCCGACCAGCGCGCGCGGGACGTTGTGCTCGTCCTGCATCAACTGGTTGGCCAGGACCACGATCGCGGACGAGTCCAGGCCGCCGGACAGGCAGGTGCCCACCGGCACGTCGGAGCGCAGGCGCAGGCGCACGGCGTCGGTGAGCAGCTCGCGCAGGCGCTGGGCCTGGGCGGGGTCGGGCGTCTCCGGTCCCAGCTCGGGGTTGCAGGGCAGCTCCCAGTACGGGCGGATCTGCAAGCCGTCGGCGGTGACCGTGAGCGTGTGCGCGCCGGGGAGCTGGCGGATCTCGGCCAAGAGCGTCTGGTCCAGCTGGCTGGCCTCGTAGCCGGCCAGGAAGTCCACCAGCAGCGGTTCGTTGGGGCGGGGCTGGACCAGGCCGGTGCTCCAGAGCGCTTTGGGCTCGGACGCGAACGCGAACAGGCCGTCGGTCAGGACGTAGTAGAACGGCTTGACGCCGAAGCGGTCCCGCGCGCACAGCAGGCGGCGCGCGCCGGCGTCCCACAGCGCGAAGGCCCACATCCCGTTGAAGTGCTGGACGCAGTCCGGGCCCCATTCGCGGTAGGCCGCCAACAGCACTTCCGTGTCGCCGCTGGACCGGAAGGCGTGCCCGCGCGCGCGCAGCTCGGCGCGGAGTTCGAGGTAGTTGAAGATCTCGCCGTTGAAACACACGGTCAGCGCGCCGTCGGCCGTGGTCATGGGCGTGTGGCCGGCCGGCGAGAGATCGAGGATGGCCAGGCGGCGTTCGGCCAGGGCCAGGTCCGGCGCGAACGGCGGCGGCGTGCCGCGGACATCGGGCAGGGCCACGCCGGCCGGGCTGTCCGGGCCCTTGAAGTGAGCGGCTGCCCCGGTGGCAGTGTGGAACAGGGCGTAGCCCTCGTCGTCCGGGCCGCGGTGGCGCAGGGTGTCGGCCAGGGCGCGCAGCTGGGCGACGTCCACGGCGCGGCCGTGCAAATGGAAGAGGCCGGCGATGCCGCACATACAGAGCTAAAGTCCGGCGTAAAGCGCCTTGAGCTGGTGGGCTAAGACACGGGCGTCGTGATAGCGCTCGACGTAGGCGCGGCCGCGCCGTCCCAGCTCGTGCCGCCACTTGCCGTTCTTAAGTACCTCCGAGAGCACGATGCTCAGATTGTCTGAGGTGGCTTTGATGATAGGCAACTCAGGTGGATAGCGATCGACCAGAGATGGTTTAATGTAACAGATCACCGGTTTGCCATAGGCCATTGCCTCAACCGCGGCAACCCCGTGACTTCCCAGTATCATCTGATCAATGAAAACATCACAGCGCCTCATGAGTTCCTGCACATGAGCATGGGGCTGATTCAGGGCGGCTTGGTATCTAAAGGTAATTTGCCCGATAAGGGATTGAATGGCGGACTCGACTGCGGCGGTCCCCTTCAGGATAGGGGCTGTGGAGACGTGCAAAACCATGGGATCAGTCGTCAAAGGGTCAGGATAGACCGGTGTGAGTGTATCTAGAACCAGCCGATGGCGGATCAGGCGCACATCGGAGAACAAGGCAGGCTGAAGATAAGAGCGCAATCCCTCATAAGGGATGACGCAGGTCGCCCCGGCCGATCCGAAATGGCTCTGCCGATCAACGGATCGTGCTCGGCTTTCTTCCAGACAGTATTCGTGTTTGTCAATAATGCGTGCGAAGTAAGGGTTGTCAGCCGCCTCAATTTCCGGGATGCGAATGTCGGAGCCGTGGAATTCCACGACACGTTTTTTTTGCATGTGGTGAGCCAGTTTCAGATCCAAGGCGTTGAATAGCCCCCAATGGTAATGCCAGTGAATCACGTCCGCCCAGAGAAGCGCCGGTACCAAACGGTGGATTCGCACGAGATATGCCGCCAACGCCTGCACAAGATTCTTCTTCGATGGTGACGGGAATGTCTCCAATCCGATCTCCGAAGTCAAATGGCGGCTGGGGCTTAATCCGCGGGCCTCCACACCTATCGCCCTCAGTGCGCGAACAGACGTGCTGAGTTGAGAGGCCATATTGACGGGGAGATGCAGGACGCGCACGGAAGTTTGCTCCCGTCACGGAGAGGGAGGATGACCAGCTAATAGGTTCGCTGAGAACTGGCGCATAGCTTGGTATGCTTGCCGCAGTTCTTTTGGGCTGACAATACCTGCTAGCACGATGGCACCGGCAAATAGCGCCAACGTGACAAGCCGGGGCAGAAATCCCTGTAGCAGTGGTTGGGGCAGAAGATGAAGGCTGACTAGGAGCACGTATACACAGCTTATGGCGATTAGTCTTCCCCAGCGGTAAGGAACAAACAGACTTCGCTGGCTTGGGCCGTACAGACATACTAGCCAGACAAGGCCGGCGCACAGGGTTGCCAGGATTGCGCCCCAGACGCCCAGCCGAGGTAGAACAAGCCAGTTCACGGCGATGTTGCTCACCGCGCCGGCAGTCAGGGCGACCGTGATCCACTGAGTTCTTTTGGTAGCGTAGAGGCCAATCTGAAACCCGGAACCCAGCATGGCCATAGGTCCATAGTAGATCAACAGCATCAGGGCGTAGGGTGCAGCAGGTATGTAAATTGCCCTGGTAAACCAACCCAGGATATCTGTGGCGAAAACACCAATGGCTAGAGCAATGAAGGCGCTGCCTGCCACAAACAACTCCAACAGACGGGAGAACTGACGCGGTGCGTCTGGGCGATTTTGGGCGGCCATTTCGAGCGCCAGCGGCCACCATGCATTCCAAACCGCACTTAATAATACATACGCCATCGTCGCAAGTTTATTGGCGATTGAGTAAAGCCCAAGTTCCGTCTGTGAGACGAATTGGGTCAATAGGAGTCGATCAGCATTGGAAAGTACACTCCAGCTCACAACGCCCAGGGCTATGCCGGCGCCAGTCTTCAACATGGCTCTGGCTAGCGCTGAGTCAAAGCGCCCGTGGAGGGGTTGCCAAGCCAAAAGGAGACCGAGGCCAGCGGTTACTCCACTGGCCGTAACCGTGGCAGCGACAACGCCGGCCGCCTTGAGTTGTAGGCCAACGACGGCCACCAAATTGGCGGTGACAGTTGTCAGCAATGAGGCCAATGCCAGCGCGTTGACTCTCCGGATGCCCATCCGCAGCCGCAGGGCGGCTAGTGTGATGGCGCCAATCGGGGCCGTTGCAATGTGGATCGACAGGAGTTGGAGCAGATTCGCCTTCTCTGTGCCTTTGAAGAGCAGCACTGCTAGTGGCTCAGCTGATAGCGCCATCACGATGCCGAGCGTGATGCCCATCCCGAGGCCCAGGATCACTGTGGTCGTAACCAGATTGCGGGTATGCTCGGGAGATTTCTCATCATAGAAGTAGGCGCTGAGTGCCTGGTCCATCCCAAAGACGGACACAATCACACAAAAGTTAGCCAGAGTCAAAGTCACGTCGACCACGCCATAATCGGCTGGGGTCAGGATGCGAGTGTAGATCGGCGTTAAGAATACAGTAAACAGCGGCCCGAGCAGGGTCACCAGGCTATAGCCGGCCGTGAGCCGGGCGAGACGGGCCAGGGTTTGGCGCATGCTTCGAACAGGGTGTGGCGGACCAGCCAGAGGCGGCAGCGGTGGATCAACACAAGCCGTTCAGCCCAGTTGACGGGACGACTCAGTTGTCAGCGCCTAGGCAACGAAACGTGATTATAGGCGCTGCCCGCCGCCCGTCAATCAGGGCGCGCGGCTGCGGCGCGGGCCCAAGACGGCCAGCCCACCAGAATGGAAAGGGGCACGCCAGACAAGGGCGTGCCCCTGGAAGCTGACCGTCAGTCCCGGCCCAATCAGCTCAGCGCTGGCTGTCCTCGGGATCAGTCGTCGGCCCACTGTCGGCGCCGGCCCAGCGCCGGGCGAGAGGCGGTTGCAGCGGCAGGTCGGGCAGCGCGGTCTCACCGGGCCAGCTCTGGACAGCTGCCTGGCCGCGCTCAAGGAACGTCACCATGCGATAGTAGTAGGAGATGCCCAGCCCATCCTCGGAGCCATGCACCAGGACGAACCAACCGCACCGATTGCCGGTGACGAAGCCCGCCGGCACGTCCTGCACCACGTAGCTGGACACATACCCCAGCGGCGGCGTGTAGAACTCCGGCTCGCCGTCGTCCAGTTCGAAGATATCCAGGGCGTAGCTGTCAGACGGGCTGCCCGGGCGCGGGACCCAGGAGAAGGTCACGGGCACGTAGACGCCGGCCCCGGACGCCGGCGCGGACAGCGTGATGTTGGCGATGTCGAAACTGCCGATGCGCATGGTGGTGCCGGCGCGGTATTCCTCCAGAAGGCGCGTGTACCAGATGGCCAGCCGGGCTGAGTTGCCGGGGTTGTCATAGCGCACGTAGTAGGCCTGACCGGCGCTCAGGCTGGGCGCGGACGGGAACGAGTAGTAGCCATCCGCCTCGGTGGTCGCCGTCGCCCGCACGGACCAGGTGGCGCCATTGAAGAAGACCAGCTCCAGGCCCACTCCCGGCGCCGGCTGGCCGTTGTCGGTGACAAATCCGAACAGGCCGGCGAACGGCCGGCTGCGCAGGATGGCTGGCAGGTAGACGATGCGATTGGCATTTGGAGAAGCCGAAAAGGTCCGGACATTGGTCGAAGGCTCCCAGCCGCCACCGGTCGTCAGTTGAGTCAGGCCATTGCCGTCGATCCGGACACGCCAGAGCTGGCCCTCCTTGCTGAAGACCAGCCAGCTGCCATCGCGTGACCACGCCAGACGGTTGAGCTGCGGCCGGTCCACGCCGGCGGCGAGCAGTTGGCCGCCGCCTCCGCTCGTGTTCAGCAGCCACAGATCGTAGGGTCCGTCTGATCCCGCCGCGTAACGCAGGACGGCGATCTGGCTGCCATCCGGCGACCAGGCCGGGCGATGGTAAGAGTAGCCGGTCTGGGCCGCCGAGGCGAGCAGTTGCAGCCCGCTGCCGTCGGCGTTGACGACGTAGAGGTTGTGGGTGCGGGCGGCGGCCTCTCCCACGAAAGCCAGCCGGGTCCCGTCGGCCGACCAGGCCGGACTGCCGGCGGCCTCAGGCAGATCGGTGAGACGCTGTGCCCCCGAGCCGTCCGGGTTGATGGTCCAGATCTCCCAGCCGCTGCCGTCGTCGCCCCGCAGCGCCAGCCGATCACCCTCTGGCGTCCAGGCCGGCTCCATGGCCTGGCCGTTGAAGGGCACCGGCGCGGCGCGAGAACCGTCGCTCTCCGCCACCCAGACCGACCAGGCGGTGTTGCCGTCCACCTGATAGGCCAGGCGCGTGCCGTCCAGAGTCAGCGCGGGATTCTGTTCATCACCCGGGCGGTTGGACACTTGCCGGCGGTTGGTGCCATCGGCCTCCATCACCCACACGTTCGCGCTGCTGTTCACGCCCGGCTCAGGACCGACGAAGGCGACAGCGTCCGTCCGTGCTGGCGGCAGAACTCGGGCGGCCAGAGCTTTGGGCGCCGGTTGCCAGCCTCCATCACTGGTCAGTCGCGCGGCCTGTGTGCCGTCGGGCCGCACCTGCCACACCTGGCCGTCGCGCGCGAACAGGAGCCAGCGCCCATCCGGCGTCCAGGCGAGGTGATTGGCCTGCGGCGGCTCGAGGCCGCTGGCCACCAGATGGGGGTAGCGGCCGGCTGCCGTCATGACCCAGAGTTCATAAGGCCCGGAGCTGGAGCCGGCCGGCCAGCGCAGCGTGGCCAGGAGCCGGCCGTCCGGGGACCAGGCCGGCAGATCATGCGAGAAGCCGCTCTGGCTGGCCGAGGTCAGCAACGTCTGGCCGCTCCCGTCGTCGTTGACAGTGTACAGATCGGAGGAGTAGGCCGCCGCCGAGCTGGCGAACGCCAGCCGATCCTGCGTCGGCGACCAGGCTGGGGCGCTGGAAGCGCCGGGCGTCGTGGTGAGGCGCCGCGCCGCGCTGCCGTCGGCGTTCGCCGTCCAGATCTCCCAGCCTGACTCGGTGTCGCGGCTGAAGGCCAGGCGGGCGCCCTCCGGCGACCAGGCGGGGCGCTGGAACTGGCCGGCCAGCGGCAGTTGCTGAGGGTTGGAGCCGTTGCGGTTCATCACCCACAAAGTCCACTGATCGTTGCGGCGGGACACGTACGCGATGCGGCTGCCGTCCGGCGCCAGGCTAGGCCAACGGTCTTCGCCGCCGTAGGGCGTGAGTTGGATCTGCGCCGAGCCGTCGGCGTTCATGATCCACACGTTGCTGTCAGCACTGCTATCCGCGGCCGGCTGCGGCTTGGTGAACACGATGTCGCCGCCGCCGCACTGCAGCGCGCTCGAGATTTGCTGATAGATCGCGGCCAGGTCGTCGCTGGTCGGAGCGAAGTAGTAGCGGTCGGTGCCCGAGGCCACTTGCTGCAGCAGATCGGTGTCCACGTCCGGTCCGAGCCCAATGGTGAAGAGCGTGGCCCCTTCCGCTTTGGCACCGTTGGCCTCGGACAGGACCGCAGCGTTGTCGCCCGCGGTCTGCTGGCCGTCCGTCAGCAGGACGATCACCTTGAAGTGGGTGGGGAGGTGGCGGGCGCTGACAAGTTCCAGGCGGGCCTGTTGCAGGGCCAGGTCGATGCGCGTGCCGCTGATCGCGCTGACGGTCAGGGCCTGCACGGCCGCGTCGACGGCGGCCTTGTTCACCGTGAGCGGGTACGCCAGCCCGGCGTCGTTGGCAAAAGCGACCAGGGCCAGTTGATCTGGCGGGGCCTGGGCGGCCGTGATAAAGGTGTGCAGGGCGGCCTGGGCGTCGGCGAGCTTGTTGTCGTTTCCCATGCTCCCGGAGCGGTCGATCACCAGGACGATATCGGACTCGCGCGAGCTGGGCGTGCAGGCCGCTGTCTGGGTGCGGAAGCGGGCCTCTTGTTGGCCGTTCCAGGGCTGGGTCAGCCACCGGCTGAAGGGTTGGTAGGGCGTGGCTAATGGATGGTACCGGACCCGCACGCGCCAGTGGTACTGAGTGTCGCGGTCGAGATCGCTGACCAGCTCGCTCAATTGCGCCCCGGCCGTGCCGGTGTCGGTCCAGGCGCTGCTCTGGTGTAAGTCGCTGCCGTCCAACAGCACACCGACGGGCTTCACTTCCCATTCGAGCTTGACCAGGCCGCGGCCATACGGGGTGCGCCCGGACAGCGCCAGCTGCACGGCAGTGTCGCCGGCGGTCCCCAGGCGCGCGATGGGCGTCGTCCCGTCGGCGCGCAACTGCTGCGGCCGGAGGCTGAGGCCGCCGCCGTTCCCTTGGAACACGTAGGCCCGGCCGGCGTCAGTCTGGGCGGCGTCGTAGCCGCCGGCGCCGATGAGGACGTCGGCGTAGCCGTCGCCGTTGACATCGCCGGCTGAGCCGACGCTGGCGCCGAAGTTGGCGCCGGCCTGATCACCCTCTGCCGTCCAATCCGGCAGCGCGCTCGGGCCGGCGGGCGACCCCAGGTACACCTGCGCCTGACCCTCATCCACCTGGCCGTTGTCGTAGAACCAAGCCGCCGCGACCACATCGGCGTAGCCGTCGCCGTTGACGTCGCCAGCGCCGCGGACGGAGCCCCCTAAGCGGGCGCCGGCCTGGTTGCCCTCGACCGCCCAGTTGGCGGCGCCGCTCAGGCCGGCCGCGGAACCGTAGTAGATGACCGCCCGGCCTTCGTCGGATTGGCCGTTGTCGAAGAACTCCTGACCGACGATGACGTCCGCGTAGCCGTCGCCATTGACGTCGCCGGCCGTGCCTACCGACACGCCGAAGCGGCTGCCGGCCTGGTTGCCTTCCAGACTCCAGTCTGGCGTTTGGCTGAGGCCGGTCGCCGACCCCAGAAAGAGCAGAGCCTGTCCCTCGTCGGCCAGATCGCCGTCATGATCGTAAGCGCCGACGATTAGATCGGAATAGCCGTCGCCGTTGACGTCGCCGGCGTCAGCGGCGGCCGACCCCAGCAGGGAACCGGCTTGCGCGTCCACGTACGTCCAGACGGGCGCGGAGCTCAGGCCGTCCGCGGAGCCTGGATAGACCCGCACGCGGCCCTGCCCGCGGACCCAGTAATACCAGGCGCCGACGACGATATCGCCGTAGCCGTCACCGTTCACGTCGCCCGCGCTGCCCGCCGCACTGCCGAAGTAGGCGCCGGCCTCGCCGCCAGCAGCGGACCAGTTGGCGGCCGGGCCGGGGCCTGACGCCGAGCCGTAGTAGACAGAGACGCGGCCTTCGTCGGCCTGGCCGCCGTCATAGTCCGTGGCCGCGATCAGGAAGTCATCGTAGCCGTCGTCGTTGACGTCGCCGGCCGCATTCACCAGCACCCCGAAGTTGGCGCCGGCCTGATTGCCTTCGGCCATCCAATCCGGGGAGGTGGATAGCCCGGCGGTTGTGCCGAAGTACAGGTAAGCCCGGCCCTCGTCGGTCTGGCCGTTGTCGTAGCCATAGGCGCCGACGAGCACATCGGCCAGGCCATCGCCGTTGACGTCGCCGGCTTTGGCCGTATAGGCGCCAAAGAACGCGCCCGGCTGATCACCCGCGCCGGTCCAGTCTGGGCTGGTGCTCAGGCCATTGGGCGAGCCGTGATAGACGAAGGCGCGGCCCTCATCGCTGTGGCCGTTATCGAATTGGGGGGCGCCCAAAATCAAATCGGAGTAGCCGTCACCGTTCACGTCGCCGGCGGTGCTGGCTCCTTTGCCGAACAGGCTATTAGCCTGGTTGCCTTTGCCAGACCATGCCGGTGCCGAGCTCAAGCCAACTGAGGATCCAAGAAAGACGAAGGCCGCGCCCTCTTTGACCTCATCTTGTGATAGAACTTCGGCACCCACGACTAAGTCGGCGTAACCATCGCCATTCACATCGCCGGCAGTTCGGACGGGTGCCCCATACCAGTCGAAATCCTGTATGCCTGTGCTCGTCCAGTTGGGTGTTGACGCGAGTCCTTGTGAGGAACCAAAGAACACATAGGCACGGCCCTGTCCAAACCCAAGGCCACTGTTGTAACCGGGTGCTCCAATCGCAAGATCGCCATAGCCATCACCGTTCACGTCACCGGCTGGGCCGAGTGCCACTCCAACGCCGGCATCATGGTCTATGTCGCCGGTATAGACCCAGTCGGCGTTAGCCGGCGTGCCGTTGGGGCCCAAGCCGGCGGCCGATCCAAAGTACACATAGGCCTGACCTTCGGGATAGTTGCTGGGCGTGCCAGGATTGACGTCGTAGCCGTAGGCGCCAAAGACGATATCGGCGTAGCCGTCGCCGTTGACGTCGCCGGCCCCACTTACAGCATGTCCCAGCTGGGAGTCTAGGTGGTCGCTGGTGGCCAGCCAATTCGCATTTGGGCTGGGGCCATTGGCCGACCCCAAATACACATATACTTTGCCTGTGTTGCGCGTGTGATTGTCGTAGTAATACCAGCCTCCCACAATGAGGTCGCCGAAGCCATCCCCATTGATGTCCCCGGCGGCCGCGACGGAGCTACCCAGGTTGGCATCTGCCGTATCGCCCTCATCGCTCCAGACCGCTGTGGTGCTTAGGCCCGAGGCCGCCCCGAAGTACAAATAGATCCGGCCTTCAAACTGAGCGCCATTGCTGTAAGTCGGTGCCCCTACTATGACATCGGCGTAGCCGTCGCCGTTGACGTCGCCGGCGGTGCTGACGACATAGCCGTAGCGGGCGCTGGCCGAGTTGCCCTCGGTGGTCCAGTCCGGGCTGGTGCTTAATCCCGAGGCGGAGCCGTAATACACGTAGGCCCGGCCTTCGTCGGTCTGCCCGTTGTCGTAGTACATGGCGCCGACGATGACGTCCGAGAAGCCGTCGCCGTTCACGTCGCCGGCCGTGCTGGTGGAGATCCCATACCAGGCGCCGGCCTGGTCGCTCTCGGCGGTCCAGGCGGTAGACGTGGCCAGTGGGTCAATCGTGATCGGGAAGGCCGCGCCGGTGAGGTCGACGTCGAGGCGCACTCGAGCCGCCGCTGTCAGGTCCAGGGTCGCGGGCAGGGCGCGGCCCCGCGCGTCAACGGCCAGCACCTGGCCATATTCCAGGACACTGACGCCCGCCGGCGTGGTGAAGCGGATCGCCGAACGATCTGGGGTGAGTTGGCCGGTGAGGGTGCCGACGACGGCCAGTTCAAGCTGCAGGCGGGTGGCCCCGGGCGCGGGCGGCTGGCTGAGCGTGAAGCCTTGCTCCAGGCCGCGTTCATCGTTGAGGTACCACTCGGTGAGTCCGCCGCGACGGTATTCGACGCGCCGCCCCTCGGCGACGAGGTCGGCCGCGGGGACCGGCGCCGTCCCGTAGCCGACCAGCTCGAGCCCCCACTCCCAAGCGGGCGCGGCCGCGGTGTCCCTCGGGATAACCCGCGGCCCGGCGGGGGTGAAGTAGGTGCGCAGATTATGGGCCCGGTTCGGGGCCTGAAATGCGGCCGGCACGTCGGCCAGCGGTGTCATCGTCTGCCAGCTGACCGCATATTCCTCCAGGCGCAGATTGGTCTGAATCGTCGACCACCAATCCGAGGGCAGGGATCGAGCGGCTGTGGCTGTCGCGTCAGCCTGACGCTGATGAACGGAGGCGGACAGTGGCCGTTGGCGAGAAGGCGTTGTCCGGAAAATCGGACCGAGAACGAGACTGAAGATGGAGAAGACGGTGACGACGAAGCCGGCCACGAGACGCATAGGCCCCCCTGCCCAAGACGGGATGCAAGTAGATGGCGGCCAGATCGCCGCCGCCTCCAGTCTAGATCAGGGACAAGGGCGTGCCAATAGGCTTAGGTGCTGAGATTAAGGAGAAATCAAGGCAAAAATGGCCGATCAGCCTTGGGGCTGGAGCAGCCCCGCCAGGCGGGCCACGACCATGTCCATGGCCACTTCGTTGAAGCCGCCTTCGGGGATGATGATGTCGGCGTAGCGTTTGGAGGGCTCGACGAACTCGATGTGCATCGGCCGGACGGTGGTCAGGTATTGCTGGATGACCGATTCGGCCGTCCGCCCGCGTTCAGCGATGTCGCGCTGCAGGCGCCGGATCAGGCGGATGTCGGCATCGGTATCGACGAAGATCTTCATGTCGAAGAGCTGGCGCAGGCGCGCGTCGGCGAAGATCAGGATGCCCTCCACCAGGACGATCGGCTGCGGCTCGACGCGCACGGTGCGGTCGGTGCGCCGGTTCTGGGTGAAGTCATAGACCGGCAGATCCACCGGCGCGCCGTCCCTGAGCGCCTGGACGTGCGTGATCATCAAGTCCGTGTCGAGCGCGTCCGGGTGGTCCCAGTTGATCTGATTGAGCGCGTTGAGTGGCAGTTGGTGGGAGTCGCGGTAGTAGGCGTCGTGCGGGACGTAGGCGATGTGGTGCGCGCCGACGCGCTGCAGGATGGTGCGCGCGACGGTGGTTTTGCCGGAGCCGGTGCCGCCGGCGACGCCGATGACGATCAGGTTCATATCGGGACTCATTCTCTGGCGCGGCCGGAAAAAAAGAAGGATGAAGGACCAACCATCATCCTTCATCCTTCAGTCTGCTGGCCCAAGAGCCACCTTCGGGAGTTGAACCCGAAACCTACCACTTACGAAGCGGTTGCTCTGCCGATTGAGCTAAGGTGGCGCTGTTGTCCCCTTGCCGAGCGCCGGGATTATACCAGATTCTACCCGGATATCGCCCGGCTGGGCTGACTTTCTAGATAATGGCTGTTCTGATTTGAGTGTAACCAATCCTGGTTGAGGCGGCCCCTCAATCAGCGGTGCCAGGCTCGCTGGTTCCGCCGGGGTGACGCCAACACCTACAGAAGTCGCAATAAGGGCTGGCCGAATGGGCGGTCTGGCTGGCCCGAAACTTGCAGCGCCGAGCAGTTGCCTGCCGCCACATTCTACCCGTGGGGGCGGGCGCCGAACGTCGGTGCTATAATCGCTCCGCACTCGGACGCTGTGCAATGT